>SXGQ01143209.1_pt1 | contig 22240 bp, 22 predicted proteins | sample 3178371 | NCBI WGS metagenome assembly SXGQ01 (sample SAMN11356859, study PRJNA531348) | freshwater metagenome | isolation source: freshwater sample F1-20 | place: China: Fuxian Lake, Yuxi | collected 2017-12-25 | reverse complement strand
CTCTGCGCCAAGGCTTCGCAGGTTTTCGACGAAATGAGGGTGGGCGCGTTTGATCGTGTCGGCATTCTTCACCACACTTTTCCCCGGAATGCTGGCCGCCACCATGTAAAGTGCGACCGCGGCGCGGATGATGTAAGGAGCTTCAACCGTCGTGGGGTGAAGGGGGCGGACGCCAAAAACGGTAATCCGGTGCGGATCACTGACGACCACGTGGGCGCCAAATTTAGATAACTCTGACATCCAGGTGAAGCCACCTTCGTAGACTTTATTCCAAAACATCACGGTCCCTTCGGCTCGCACCGCGAGCGCGATCATGCACGGCAGCAGATCAACCGGAAAATAAGGCCACGGGGCCGCTTCGATTTTAGGCAGCAGGTTCGAGGTGAAGGGTTGCGTGATGACGAGTTTTTGGCGGCGGCGGACGATGGCGGTGTCGCCCTCGTAGTCGATTTTGACGCCCAACTTGGCGAACGAGCGATTGATCAGGTCAAAGTGGTGGGGGAGGGAATTTTTAACGCGGACTTCGCCGCCAGTGATGGCGCCGAGCGCCAGAAACGTAACAACCTCATGATGGTCGGTATTGATCGTGATCGTGCCGCCCTTGAGCTGCTTAACCCCGGTTACCGTCAGTTGGCTGGTGCCAAGGCCCGTGATTTTTGCCCCCATCGTGACGAGGGCAGCGCAGAGATCTTGGACATGAGGCTCGCTCGCTGCATTGAGCAGCACCGATTCACCTTCCGCCAGCACCGCGGCCATGACGAAATTTTCTGTCGCCGTCACCGACATATAATCGGGCCAGTGGCGGCCGGCGCGAAAACGACCACGCAGGGCCATGGTTAATTTGCGCTGATGCGAGATTTTGGCCCCCAATTTTTCGAGAATCTCTAAGTGCGGGTCCAATTCGCGAATACCGAGTGAGCAACCTTTGGCGTTGGTGGGCAGCGTGATTTTCTTCATGCGCTGCAATAGCGGCGCGAAGAGGAGCACGGCAGAGCGCATCCCGGCGGGCAATTCGCCATTGAGGCGGCGAGCATCGAAACTCGAATGATCGATGCTCATCGTGCCAGCGGCGCGATCCCACCCAATGCGTGAGCCTTGTTCTGTGAAAAAATTCACGAGCTTCTCGACATCCGTAATAAACGGGACGTGCCGCAGCGTGAGTTTTGCGTCGGTGAGCAGAGACGCACAAAGAATCGGCAAGATGGAATTCTTGTTGCCTGAGGGCGTGATCGTGCCGCTGAGGGGTTTGCCGCCGTGAATGATGAGATCAGCCATCGGGTGAGAGGGAAAATGCGAGTTGAACGTGACGCGCTGCGGTCCGCGACCATAAAAAAGCGTCTACCCTAAGGCAGACGCTTTGAATGCGATTCGCGCGGGGCGCGTTGGCAAGAGTTAAGTGGCTTTAGACGCCACCCTGACTCGAGCCTTGGTCGCCACCGCCACGATAGTCACCGCGGGATTGGCTCCGACCGCGACCACCGCGACTGCGGCGACGTTGGCCCTCACCACCACCGCCACCACCGTGGGAACTGCGCCCGCGATCACCGCGATTGCGGTGGTAGGCGCGATCCCCTGATGGCGCCGTGGCAGAAGCCGAGGTGCTGGGGGAACTCGTGAAGAGAGATTTCAGCCAGCCGAAAAATCCCCGCGATGGAGCCGGCGCAGGACTGCGTGGAGCTGCGGGAGCATCCGGCGCAGCGGGACGAGTCGAGCGATTCTCGCGCGGGGCCCCACCGAAGTTAGACGGCGTGGGCACATAATTGTAGCCGGGGCGCACGTAGATGTATTTCTCGGGAATCGAGGCTGGATCAAACGGCTCCTGGGCTGGGCTTGCGGCGCGCCGCGGTTCTTCGCGGCGGGCTTCTTCCCGCCGAGGACGATCATTGCGCGACTCGCGGGCAGGTCGGAATCCTTCGCTTTCCCAAGTTTGGGCCGGCGCGGTTTTCTGTTGTTCGGGCTCGAGAATATTTAATTCAGCAGGCTCTTCATGGGCGACTTGGACGGGAGCGGCGATAACCGCGGCAGGGGCTTTGACAGGGGTAACTGGAGCAGCAGCAACTGGCGCGGGGGCGACAGGGGCAGCGGACTCAGTTACAGCCACGGGTGTTTCCACCGGGGCGAACGGATTTTGGTATTCACGCGGAGCGGTCACGACCGCAATTGCGGTCGGGGTGTACTCGGCAGAGGCCGCGGTAGCGGCAGCAGGGGGGCTCGGACGCTTAGCTTTCCCGCGGGCTAGGCCAGAGCCGCGCGTGGAGCCGAATGAGGACTCGGCGTTTAACGCCGGAGTGGTCGCAGATGCTTCGGCAGGAGCATTGGACGATTCTGTGGATGACATGTCTATGTTGTTGGTTGTAAGCGCCTGCCAAGAATGGCGGCACAGGGTTGTTGATGCCAGCTGGAGCTCGAAAATCTCGCTCAACAGCGGCAATAGCTGGTGAAAGTCGTGGATACACCCTGGCAGGGCAACTTAATTTTTCCTGGGCGACGGGCTTGCCAGAGGGGGAAGTGGCGCTCAAGTTAGTCGTCATGGACAAACTCGAGCAAATTTTTCGTATGCAAGATGCGCTCAATAAGCGCATTGGAGTGAATTTACCACCGCCCACTGACGAAGAAAAAGCGAAGTGGATTCTTAACTACACTCGCGCCATGCAGCAGGAGACGGCCGAGCTGATTGATAGCGTGCCATGGAAATGGTGGGCAAAGTACCAGAAGTTTGACGAGCAGAACGCCAAGGTTGAGGTCGTCGATCTTTTCCACTTTCTGGTGTCGCTGGCGCAGACCCTCGGCATGACGCCTGACGATGTTTACCAAGCATATCTTAAGAAAAATGCCGTTAATCACCAACGGCAGGAAAGTGGCTACGTCAAAAAAGACGAAGCCGATTCCAAGCATATCTGAGATGGTGGTGGGGGCTTAAGTGAAAAGCTGGAAGTTACGTTGCGGTAACGCCCGATATTCTGACTTGAGCTATATTCTTGTATGAGAATACAGCTTGGGGGTGGAATTAGTAAAAATTTACCAAAGCCTGCAGGATTTAACGCGCTTGCGGGTGTTGCATTTGCTGATGCCTGGACCGCTCTGTGTTTGTCATTTTCAAACAATTCTAGGGGAGCCGCAGGTAAAGATCTCCAAGCATTTAGCTTATTTGCGGGCCCGCGGCTTAGTGCAATGTCGGCGCCAAGGCAACTGGGTGATCTACATGCTACCCGCTAAGCCTTCGCCTGCTTTGCAGGTCAACTTAGCCTGTCTTGAAAAATGCGTGGACGACGTCCCGTTGTTTATGCGCGACCGGGCACGGCTCACAAAATTGGCGCCATTTTTAGTCGCGCGGGGGCTGGGCGGTTGCGGGCCCGCTCGGTTACGGGGCGGGGCGACTGGCTCCGTCCTGGGTCGCCGCAGGGCCTGCGGTTGATTAATCTATGAAAAAAATGCGAATAGGGATCAACGGATTTGGTCGTATCGGTCGGCTAGTTTTTCGCGCGGCCGCCTCTTGGCCGGAATTTGAATGGGTGCTGGTTAATGACCCTAAGGCTGATGCGGCCACCTGCGCTCATTTACTGAATTTTGACTCCGTGCAGGGGCGCTGGGCTCAGGTGGCGACGGCCGAGGGGGCCGCCTTTCGCGTCGGAACTGAGCCAACCCCGATTCGCGTCACGGGTCACCCCAAGCCCGGTGAAGTGCCGTGGTCTGACCATGGCGTCGATCTGGTGCTCGAGTGCTCCGGCAAGTTTCGCACGCCCGAACAACTGGCGCCTTATTTCGAGCGGGGTGTCTCAAAGGTGATCGTCGCGGCGCCAGTCAAAGGCGGCGATAGCTTGAATATTGTGATGGGGGTTAACGACGATCTCTACGATTCCGCTAAGCACCGACTGCTCACCGCCGCCTCGTGCACGACCAACTGTCTCGCCCCAGTGGTAAAGGTTATCCACGAAGGTTTGGGCATCGAGCACGGGGCCATTACCACCGTGCACGATGCGACCAACACCCAGACCATCATCGATGCGCCCCATAAGGATCTGCGTCGCGCCCGAGCCGCTGGCCTTTCCCTGATCCCGACCACCACCGGTAGCGCGACCGCCATCGGTCTTATTTATCCAGAGTTACTGGGCAAACTTAACGGGCACGCCATCCGCGTGCCGCTGCTGACTGGATCGCTCACCGATTGTGTTTTCCAAGTGAAGCGTGACACCACTGCCGAAGAGGTGAATGCCCTGCTTAAAGCCGCCAGCGAAATCGCTCCGCTAAAAGGCATCCTTGATTATGAGACGCGGCCGCTGGTCTCGATTGATTTCAAGGGCAACCCAGCCTCTGCGACGATTGATGCTTTGTCCACGATGGTGGTGAACCGGCGCCTCGTAAAAATTTACGCATGGTATGATAACGAGTGGGGTTATGCTAATCGAATGGCCGAACTGGCCCGCAAAGTCGCGCGATCGCTGGGGGCGTAAGCTGATCGCTGGTCTGCATGAACATCCGTAATTACATTTTTGTCACCGGCGCCTATTGGGGATTTACGCTGACCGATGGGGCGCTGCGCATGCTCGTGTTGCTGCATTTTTCTCATCTCGGCTATAGCCCGGTGACGCTAGCCTTGCTGTTTCTGCTCTATGAGTTTTGCGGTATCCTGACTAACTTGTTCGGAGGCTGGCTCGCGAGCCGGCTTGGGCTGCGCGTGACGCTGATCGCGGGCTTGGCGTTGCAGGTGGCAGCGCTAGGCTTGCTCGCGCGGTTGAATCCGGCTTGGCCAGAAGGGTGGGCGGTTGCCTACGTAATGGCAACGCAGGCCCTGTCAGGCATCGCGAAGGATTTGACCAAGATGAGTTCCAAAAGTGCCATCAAGCTGCTGGTTCCGGCTGGGGCTCAGGGCCTGCTCTTTCGCTGGGTGGCCCTGCTGACGGGTTCAAAAAATGCCCTGAAAGGCGTGGGATTTTTTCTCGGCGGCTTTCTGCTCACGCTAGCGGGATTTGCCGGGGCCCTAGAAATTATGGCTGGCGCACTGGCCCTGGTGTGGATTGGCACGTGGGTTTCGCTGCCAGCGGAACTAGGCAAGGCAAAGACCAAAGCGGGCTTTAAAGAGCTGTTTGCGAAAAGTCGTGAAATTAACCTGCTCTGCGCGGCGCGATTTTTTCTTTTCGGCGCCCGCGACATTTGGTTCGTCGTCGGTGTGCCCGTTTTTCTGCGCAGTGTGTTGGGGTGGAGTTTTACCGAGGTCGGCACCTTCATGGCCTTCTGGGTTATCGGCTATGGCTTGGTGCAGGGTGCTTCACCGGTTCTTTGGCGTGGGCGGGCCCCCGCGGGAGGCGCGGCTTTAGTTTTGGCCTTTATGCTCGCGGCAGTATCGGCAGGAGTACCGCTCGCTTTGACTCTCGGCGCACCGGCTGGTTGGGTGGTTGTCAGTGGGCTATCAATTTTTGGCGTGATTTTTGCCCTCAACTCCGCCGTGCATTCCTACCTGATTCTCGATTACACTGATGGTGATAAAGTGGCCCTCAACGTGGGTTTTTATTATATGGCCAATGCTGGCGGCCGACTCGTGGGTTGCCTCCTTTCTGGCGTATTATATCAGTGGGCAGGAATATTCGGCTGCTTGTGGGGGGCCTGCAGCTTTGTCCTGGCGGCCGGTTGCATTTCGATGGCGTTGCCCCGCAACGCACACCCGGTGAATCCGGCGTTGGTCTAGTCCCGCTTCAGCCCCCTCTGCGCTTGAGCCTTTGCGTAAAAACAGGGGGCTTGCTTGCGGGGAGTCGGCGCCTCTCCATGGCTGATTCCATCTCATGAAACTTACTGATCTCAACCGCCAGGGCGGTATTGGCGCCAACTCACTGCTTTTGCAGATCGGCGATTTGAATATTTTAGTCGACTGCGGACTAAATCCCAAGACGCCTGGCCTCGGGGCTTTACCCGACCTCAAATTACTGCGCGACGTCCATCTCGACCTCATCATCATCACGCATTGTCATTTGGATCATATTGGTGGTCTCCCCGTCGTGATGCGCCAACACCCCAAGACCCCCGTGCTTCTGACGCAGTCGAGTCGTATGTTGATCGAGAAGATGCTGCATAATTCTGCCAACGTCATGCAGAAGCAGAAAGAGGAAGATAATATCCCGGGCTACCCGCTTTTTACCCATCAAGAAATTGAAGGTCTGGTGCATCGTTTCAACGGACTTGATTTCAAGAAGATCAAGAAAATCAAAGGCAAGCGCACGGAGATCGAGCTCATGTTTCACCCGTCAGGTCATGTGGCGGGAGCCACGGCGGTTGAAATCCATCACGGGCTCCGGAAAATATTTCTGACCGGCGATGTATTGTTTGAACATTTGCGCACGCTGAAGGGGGCTCATTTCCCCATTGGCCATTTTGATACGCTGATCATCGAGACCACGCGCGGCATGACGGAGCGCGCTTATGGCAAGGAACGCGTTCATGAAATCGCGCGCCTGATCGACTCCATTAACGATACGATTGCGAATGGGGGGTCTTTCCTGTTGCCCGTGTTTGCCTTGGGCCGGATGCAAGAATTGCTCGCCGTCTTTCACGATGCGCGCCGCTTCGGTCGGTTGATCGATTGCCCGATGTTTGCGGGCGGCCTCGGGATCGGGCTTTCGGAATTATTTGATGAGGTTTCGCGGAAAACGAAAGATGTGCAATTCGATCGGCGAATTTTAAAGGATCTCAAATTGGGTAAGTTGCCGCGTAAAACTACCCCGGGTCAAGAGCCACACCAAAAGGGGCTTTATATTGTTAGCTCCGGTATGTTGGTGGAGCGCACGCCAAGTTATGCGCTCGCCTCGGGCTTGTTGGGTCACGCCCATAACACGATTGGCTTTGTGGGCTTTTGTGATCCGGACACTCCGGGCGGAAAATTATTGGCCACGAAGCCGGGCGCCAATTTCTTGTTTTCGGCCCTCGACGTTAAGACTAAGGTTAAGGCTCGGGTGGAGCGCTTTGAGTTGAGCGGCCACGCCGAGCGGGGCGAGCTCTTGGAATTCGCGGTGCAGACCAAAGCGCGGTGCGTGGTGCTGACGCATGGGGATCCCGATGCCCGCGATTGGTTCAAGTCCCAACTGGCCGAGCAATTGCCCAAAGCCAAAATTCTCGATCCGGTGCCGCTGCACGTTTATGAGGTCTGAGCAAATGGGGTGACCGCCGCCGCGGTCACAAACTGCTCCGCTGCCAGTTGCGGCGAGGGCTGGACCACGGGCGCGGGGGCTTTTAGCTGATTCTTTCTTGCGCTCGACTCTTCGCGATCAACGCCCAGCTTTTCTTTCTATGGCCACTCTGGAAGCCCCCAAAATTATCTTCTCGATGCTCGGCGTCTCGAAAAAAATCGAGCGCAAGGAAATCCTCCGCGACATCTCGCTCTCCTTTTATTACGGCGCCAAGATCGGCGTGCTTGGTCTTAATGGTTCCGGCAAATCTTCGCTGATGCGGATTCTCGCGGGGATCGATACCGACATTGAAGGTCGGGTGCACTTTGAGCCGGGCTACACGGTGGGTTTTCTCCAGCAAGAGCCGGCGCTTACCCCCGGGTCGACCGTGCGCGCTTGCGTTGAGGAGGGCGTCAAACACCTCACGGATCTGACCGCGGCGTATGATGCGAGCTGGGACGAGCTTTCCGCCGCCGAGGATGATGCGGCGAAGGATGCTATTTCTGAAAAACAAGCCAAGCTGCAGGAGAAGATTGATCACCTCGGCGCCTGGGATGTGGCACCCCTGATTGAGCAGGCGATGGACGCGCTGCGCTGTCCCTCAGCGGAGGCGATGGTTGACCATCTCTCCGGTGGTGAGCGTCGGCGTGTTGCGCTGGCCCGTTTACTGTTACAAAAACCCTCGATCCTCTTGCTGGACGAGCCAACTAATCACCTGGACGCTGATTCGGTTAATTGGCTCGAGCAGCATCTGAGTCGTTACGAAGGCACCGTCATCGCGGTCACGCATGATCGTTATTTTTTGGATAATGTCGCCGGCTGGATTCTGGAGCTCGATCACGGGTCGGGCCTGCCTTTTAAGGGAAATTATTCGTCATGGCTGGAGCAAAAACAGGCGATGGCGGTGGTGGCGGAACGCACCGAGAGCAAGCGGCAGAAGGCCATGGCCCGTGAGTTGGCTTGGATCAGGCAGGGCGCTCGGGCGCGCCAATCCAAAGGCCAAGCCCGCATCAACGCTTATGAGCAGATGCTCAATGCGGATGTCGCTGAGCAGGAGAAACTTTTCGAAATCATTATTCCACCCGGCCCGCGGCTGGGTGCGCTCGTCGTCGAGGCGCAGCAAGTAGCCAAGGGGTACGGTGATAATTTACTCTTCGATCAGCTTAATTTCTCTCTGCCGCCAGGAGGGATCGTCGGTATTATCGGCCCGAACGGTGCCGGCAAGACGACGTTATTTAAATTAATTACTAATTTAGAAAAGCCCGATGCGGGCGCATTTCGCGTGGGGGAAACGGTAAAAACCGCTTACGTCGAGCAATCGCGCGATTCGTTGGAGGGGAACAAGACAATTTGGGAAGTGATCAGCGACGGCCAAGAAATCATGATGCTGGGCTCGCGCGGAGTGAACAGTCGCGCCTATTGCGCGCAATTTGGCTTCACCGGAGCGGATCAACAAAAGAAAGTGGGCGTGCTTTCTGGGGGCGAGCGCAATCGAGTTTTGTTGGCGCGCGTTCTTAAAAGTGAGGCTAATCTACTTTTGCTCGACGAGCCCACCAACGACCTCGATGTGAATTCCATTCGCGCGTTGGAGGAAGCGCTGGAAACTTTTGCCGGTTGCGCGGTTATTATCTCTCACGATCGCTGGTTTCTCGACCGGGTCGCGACTCATATCATGGCCTTTGAGGGCGATAGTCACGTCCATTGGTTTGCGGGCAACTATACGAGTTACCTTGAAGATTTTAAGAAGCGCAAAGGCCGGGATGCCGATCAGCCTCATCGGATCAAGTACCGTAAATTAACGCGCTAAGCGGACGTAGGCTTGCTTTGTTCAGTCGCGCGGCCGGCGAGTTTTAATCAAAGCCAAAAAGGTCCGACATATCGCGCCGCTCTTTTTTGGTCGGTCGGCCGAGGCCGCGCTGGCGGGCAAGTTGATGCTCGAGGGCGGCTTGTTTAGCCCGGGCGTATTCAGCTGGTGGAGTGAGGTCGGTGATAAATTCGGGAAGCTGTTTGGCGGCAACGCGGGAGGGCGGCAGCGCGGTAACTTTCAGGGTGCGGGTGATCGTCCCGAGGTGAATGGTCACCGTATCGCCGATACGAAGGTCTCGGCTGGGTTTGACGGCTAGCTCGCCCATGAGAACCTTGCCGAGGCGACAGGCTTCCATCGCAAGGGGACGTGTCTTGAAAACGCGTACGCTCCAGAGCCATTTATCGATGCGTGAGTCTTCCATAGATAGCCTCGGGTCGTGAAATTAAAGGGGGCCTTTTAAGAAGTAATCACGGTTGCCGCTCAGGAACAAGATTTACAGAATAAATAACCTCGCGGGTTGATTCGGCGCGATAATGGACTAGCCTAGTGGACTAATGATGAAACTTCGCGCACTCCTTGCCTTCGGTTTTGTTTTTTCTGCTATGAATATTTCAGCCCAATCCCCCGCGGCGTCCTCCACCGAATTTGCGACAATGGGAGGCGGATGTTTTTGGTGCATAGAGGCGGTATTTCAGCGCGTCCCTGGGGTGCTGCACAGTGTCAGTGGATATTCGGGCGGAAAAACTGAAAACCCAACTTACGAGGATATCTGCAGTCATAGCTCGGGTCACGCCGAAGTCATTCAAGTGGAGTTTAGTCCTGCGATCATCAGTTACGAAAAATTGCTCGAGATTTTCTTTGAGGCGCATGATCCCACCACGCTCAATCGGCAGGGAGCTGATCACGGTGACCAATATCGCTCGGTGATATTTTACCATGATGAGGCGCAGCATCAAGTAGCCCAACGCGCGCAGCAGGCGGCGCAAGCGAGCTATCGTGACGCCATTGTGACTCAGATTGTCCCGCTCAAGAAATTTTGGCGCGCCGAAGACTATCACCAGAATTATTTCAATCAGAATCCCAATGCCGGTTACTGTACTTTCGTGATTAAGCCCAAGGTAAAGAAGCTGCAGAGTAAGGGTGTGATTAAGGCCAACTGACGGGGGCGATCCCTCAGGCGCTGAGGGATGCGGTCGGTGGGGATTCTCTCGATTAGTTAATCCGTCTGGGCATGAGCATGGCCCTCGCTGGACATTCAGGAATTATTCATACACTGCGTGGGATGCCGCCAGACCAGTTAGCGACCGATTCAGGTGCCGTTGTCACGGTGGATTTTATCCGCCACCGCAATGTGCTGCTCGTACGGGCAGACTTAACCCCTTTGTTTACGGATTATTATCTGCATCTGGCGGACCAGCATTTGCGATATCCGTCAACGCAGGCGGCTATTTTTAAAGAGGCGCTCGTGGCGGGTGTGCTCCATGCCGCGGCGCGACCGCTGAATGAGCACTTGGCTTGGTCGCTTAATTTTCAAGCACCGCGGCTCAATGTGTTTCTCGCGATGGATAACGAGGACTGCACGATCACCGGGCGGCTTTTTACGGAAAATGTTAAGGTCGCTGCGCTCAATACCTTCTACAGCGACAATGTGCCACGCCGCGGCGCAGAGACTCGGCGGAGCGTGATTAATTTTATCGGGAATGATCCGTTGCTCGCGGCCACGGATTATTATGCTCAAAGTGAACAATGCCCGGTGCGTTATTTTCACCTCGGGAACGATGATTATGCGCTGCTCGTCTCACAGCCTGACTATGATGCGTCTTGGTTTAACGCCGTCGCGGCAGCGGGCGTCAGCGCGCTGGCCCAGGCCGAAATCTTGACGCGGATTGAGCAGCGGCTTTACCGCTGGCACTGCGGTTGCACGCAATCAAAAATTCTGGGCGCGATCGCCCCCGCTTTTCGCGCGGATCCGGTGGGAATTTTTGGCGAGGCGGAATCAATCCGCGTGGAATGTCCGCGTTGTGCCGCTGGTCATCGGCTGACGCGCGAGGCGATGGAGGCCTATTTAGCTGGAGGCTAAGCGGACCGCTCCCGATATTTATTCCACCGCGCTGACCTTTATTGATTATGAGCATCTGGGAAATTATCGGCACGGTGCTGGGCGTTATCGGCGTCAGGTTGATGATTCGCCAGGATCTCTGGGGGTGGCCGGTCGGCTTAGTGCAGGTAGGAATTTACGCGTGGGTGTTTTATGGAGCTAAGCTTTATTCTGATGCAATTCTGCAGGTTCTCTTTTTTGCCCTGCAGATCTATGGCTGGTGGCACTGGGCGCGGCGGGGTGGACTGAGCTCGTCCCCGCTGGGAGTACTGCCGGTGACGCAGTTAAGCCCCATGGCGCGAGGAAGCTGGGTGGTCGTGGGCGCCGGCCTGACCGCCGTCTGGGGGTGGGGCATGCATCGCCTGACCGATGCGGCGCTGCCGTGGTGGGACGCCTTCATCTTAATTTTTAGTTTAATTGCCCAGTGGCTGCAGGCGCGAAAAAAAATGGAATGTTGGCTGGGCTGGCTGCTCGTCAACACGGTAGCCGTGGGCGTTTATTGGGTGAAGGATTTACGACTGACGAGTGGGCTTTACCTGATCTTTTGGTGGATGTCGCTGTGGGGTTGGCGCGAGTGGCGCCAAGGATGTAAGGTCGCCGCATGAAACGGGTCGCTTTATTTGGGCCGGAATCCACGGGCAAGACGCAACTCGCGCAGCAGTTGGCTGCCCATTTTAACGCCCCCGTGGTTGCTGAGTACGCCCGCGAATTTTGGGACCAACACGGCGGGATTACCTTGGCGCATATCCCGATGATCGCGCGCGAGCAATGGCGACGGGAAGACGCGGCTGTGGCGCTGGCGCCGCCGCTCGTGCTCTGCGACACCGAGGCGCTGACGACGGTGCTTTGGAGTGACTTACTTTACGGCACTTGTCCGGCGGATATACGCGCTGAAGCGGAACGGCGCGCGTCAAATTATACCCTCTATCTCTTGCTCGATGTTGATGTGCCATTTACCCCGGATCCGCAGCGCGCTTTTCCTGATCTCGCTGACCGCGCCCGCTGTTTTAATTTATGGCGGGAGGCGCTAGAGCGGCGGCAATTGCCTTATCAGTTAATTCGCGGTGCTGGGTCCGCGCGTCAGCAGCAAGCGATCGCGGCGGTTAACCAGCTCGGCTTCTAGGGAAATATGCCCTGATGACTCGTTGGGTAATAAATGAGTGGCGCTACGCGTGGTCCTAGCTAGCTCTGCCTGCGTGACTGATGATTATCTCCAACGCTTCGGCGGTCTCGCTCGTCTCTACGGCGCTGCGGCGCTGCCCCGCTTACACGCCGCGCACGTGGCGATTATCGGCGTCGGCGGTGTTGGTTCATGGGTAGCCGAGGGCCTGGCTCGCTCCGGCGTCGGCGCCTTAACTTTAATTGATCTCGATGATGTTTGTCTGACTAACGTTAATCGTCAGCTCCCTGCGCTTGATGGCAATATTGGCCGCCCCAAGGTCGCCGCGATTGCGGAGCGGGTGCAGTTAATCAATCCCGCCTGCCGCGTCACTGCGCAGAGCGAATATTTTACCGCCAAAACTGCCGAGCAATTGTTGGCCACCCGCTATGATTGGGTGGTGGATTGCATCGATTTAATGTCCAACAAGGCGCTCATCATTGCAGAGTGTGTCCGGCGACAGCTACCAGTGTTAACCGTAGGTTCAGCGGGTGGTCGTCGTGATGCCACGCGCATTGTCGTGACCGATTTTGGCGGGGCGCATGGCGATGAGCTATTGCGACAGGTGCGCAAGAAATTGCGGCGCGATTATGGTTTCGCGAAAGGCGAGGGGCATGACTACGGAATCCCCTGTGTTTCGTCCCAGGAGAAACCCGTTTATCCTTGGGCTGATGGCACCTGTGCGACTGAACCTGAAGAGGGGTCAAATCTGCGGCTAGATTGCGCAACTGGTTTTGGTACGGCAGTCTTTATTACGGGTGCGTTTGGATTTGCGGCTGCCGGCGAGGTGGTGCGGCGCATTGCTCTAGGGAAATAGCCTCCCCTTTGGCGCCGCCCGCTGCATTTTGGCGCCGGCGCAGATCGATAGCGATGACGGTACGGCAGGAAACCACTGCATCGAAATGGCAATGTTGATGAGCTAAGCAGAGCCGGGCCACTGCTCAATCATCAGACCCTGCATTGCGACGCAAACGACTCAGACCAGCGCGGGTAAAACTTTAACTATTTTTGGTGCGCGGAATATCTCGCCAGTGGGCGCCTAAACCTAAGCTAACGGAGCGGCCAAAAGAGTCGTTATGGAGGCTGCCGATTAATTTTTCGCCATGCCCGACCAACTCCTCATTGATCTCCCTGAAATCAGACTGCCACGTGATCTGGCGTGGCGGGTTAAGTTTATTGAAGCCGTTGAGGCTCACGTAAAAAAACTGGGCGTAGCTGGTCATTTTCAACCACCGCGTTTTTTTGGATACTATTTTGTGGGCCGGCATCCCGTGGTGCTAGCGCGTAATTGGAAGGTTACGCTTGAAACGGCTCCGCTGCTGCAAAAACTCAGGGGTGTGCTGGAGCGATTGACTGAAAATCAATTCAGCATCGCCACGGAAAGTGATGCGGCGGCCCCGGATTATTTATTAGTGCATGATCGCCACGATGGCGCGTGTTGGCTCTGGGGCTTCGAGCAAGGCCGGCGCTTTGTCGAAGCTTGCGAGCCGGTGGCGATCAAAGGTTGGGCGGTGGAAGACAGTGCCGCTAACGGGCCGGACAAAAAATCTATCGAGTCCTGAGGCGCGCGGTTGCTCCCATGCCTAAGCCTACGCGGTTGAGAAATTGGCGCCGGCTCAGAAGGTAATCTTTGGGATTGGTCGAAACGCCGCGGCAGTGATGAGCTGGGTGAGGGAGGGGCATCGAAAGCGAGCGCTGACCTAATGACGCTCCGCCGGCCTGCAAGTTTCCGTCGCCGTTTACCGTATTCGTTTAAGCGCTGAGGCTATCGGCATATTCACGGATTTTTGCGCGGACGCTGCGCAAACCATTTAGGCGCGTGGGGGAGAGATCGCGGGCGAGACCCAGTGCTTCGTAGAGCATCGGCTCAGTCGCGGCGATCTCTCGCGGGAGCGCGTCGCTATATAAATCACAGAGTAGCTTGAGTAAGCCGCGGACCAAGGGCGAATCGGCATCGCTGCGAAAGTAGCAAAGCCCCTCCCGCTGCTCGGCCACGACCCACGCCTGTGAAATACAGCCGCGCACGCGGTTGCTCTCAGTGCGTTCAGTCGCGGCGAGCGGTGGACTGCGGCGGGCGCCGTCGACGATTGCTGCGAGACGTTCCTGCGCATCTTCAATGATGGCATAATCTGCAATGAGCTGCTGCTGTTTTTCGGCGAGGGTCACGCGACTAAGCAAAGCTAGAAAATTAATTCGCGAGGCCCAGCATGGGCATGGGGCAGTCGAGCGTCGCGGCGATCGCGCGATAGAGTTCGCCTTCTTCGACCGTGATGGTGCTGTCGCTAGCGATAACGTGGCCGGCCGCCACGAGGACGCGCTGCTTAATGGGCCAAGCGCTGCCGGCGAGTTTATCGAGGGCAAAGTCTAGCTGATCTAGCCCGCTTGCGTCGGGATCGAGCAGAGTGATTTGATTGCGAATTACGGGAATCTGCGCGGTGCCTTCCGCAAAAGCCGCGGGAGAGTTTTTGGCACTGAGATGCGCCAAAGCGGAAAGCACGATCGCAATCTCCCGGCGAACGGCACCGAAAGAATCGTACTGCAACTGGGGTCGGGGGTTGGCGGCGAGAGTGAGCTGGCGCTGCAGCATTTTTTGTAATGCGTATTCAAAAGGGGTGACACGGTTGTCCGCGTGCATGAGCGCATCGAGGGTGGTCGTAAAGCGTGCAAGTACGGTGCTCTTCAGCTCGCGCAGCACGGGAAAGGCCAATTGCAGCAGCGGCAGCCGAGCTTCAGGGGCGAGGGCGCGCAGGGCGGCATCTAGGCTGGCCAAGACTGTAGCAGAGTCGGTCCCGGCATGTTTTTGGATGAGCGCGTGCTGCTGTGCACGCGAGGCTGGGTTATCGCTGAGCAGCAATCCGTACACCAATACTTGAGCGGTGGAGGCAGCGCGGGTCGCCTCTCGCAGTGGCAGGGGAATCGACGCGAGGCGGGTTTGGGCTTGTCGGAAGTGGGCTTTGGTCAGGGCGCCGATATCAGCGACGATCTCCACTGGTTTGAAGCGGAGGGGAGCAGACGACCTCGCCGCCTGGTTGCCGTTAAGTGGGCTGCCGCCAAAACCGGCGGTCGCGGATGATTCATGGGCGATATCAACTATTTTTGGCGGAGAAAAAACTGCGCCATCCCAACGGGCCTCAACCGCGCGGATGCGCTCTGCCAGCGGCGGGTGGGTGGCCCAGAGTCCGCTAAAACTAGTTTTAAAAGCTTGGGCGAAAAAAAAGTGACCGATCTCTGGCGCGTGTTGGTCCGCAATATTACCCTCTAGCGCATAGCCCCCAATTTTTTTCAGGGCCCCACTGATGCCCTCGGGGTTACGCGTGAATTGCACGGCGGAGGCGTCGGCCAGGAATTCGCGCTGACGTGATACCGCGGCCTGGATGAGCCGTCCAAAAAAATAGCCAATATAGCCAATGATCATAAGCGCCAAGCCGACCGCCAGGAAGACCATCACCCCGCCCCCTTTTTTATCATCGCTGCTACTGCGCCCGCGACCGCGGCCGATCGATTGCAAGATACCCCGGCCAAGGAGCCCAATGACGAGAATGCCGAACACGATGGCGGTGATGCGCACATTGAGGCGCATGTCACCGTTGAGGATGTGACTAAATTCATGCCCGATCACTCCCTGCAGTTCATCGCGGGATAATTTATCCAGCAGGCCACGGGTCACGGCGACGGCGGCATCGCTTGTGGTAAGCCCAGCGGCAAAGGCGTTGAGGCCGGACTCATTCTCTAACACGTAGACGACCGGCATTGGAATACCGGAGGCGATCGCCATTTCCTCAACCACATTCAGCAGGCGCCGTTCCTTGGGATCAGTGGTAGCGCCGCTCACGAGTCGTCCACCGACGAGTTCGGCCACGGCGGCGCCGCCCGCGCGTAGTTGCGACCATTTATAGAGCGAGGCAATGCCCACGACCACGGTGGTGGCCCCCGCCGTCCAGGCTAAAAGTAGCGGATCCCACCAAATGAGCAAACCATGCTGGGGGTCCTGATTGAGCAAAAATACCGCGGCGGCATAGCCAGCTAACACAGTTCCCAGCACCGCCAGAATAAATAAGAGCACTAGCCGGTGGGTTCGCTTGCGCGCCTGGGCTTGGGCAGCAAAAAAATCCATGATTAGCGGGTGAGGCGCGAGTTGGGAGCTAAGCTCTCAACAGCTCAGTCGCAAAATTCACTCTGGCGATTTAGCTGAATTTGACCTGCGGGGCCGCGCGCTCGGCCGCGTTTTCAATTTGAAATAACTGGGCCTCGGTAAAATTGAATAGGCCAGCGAGCAGATTGGTGGGGAAGGATTCGCGGGACGTATTGTAGGTCATAACGGAATCATTGTAAGCTTGGCGCGCGAAGGAGATTTTATTTTCAGTGGAGGTCATCTCTTCGGTTAGTTGCATCATGTTTTGATTGGCCTTGAGGTCAGGATATTGCTCAGAGACGACCATCAAACGGGACATGGCTCCAGCGAGGCCTGATTCCGCTGAGAGTAAGCCCTTCATGGCGCCAGCGTCGGCCGGATTGGCCGCCGCGTTCTTGGAGGCCGCGTAGGCTGTATTGCGCGCCGCGATCACCGCTTCCAGGGTGCCGCTTTCATGCTTCATGTAGCCTTTGGCCACTTCTACGAGATTCGGGATCAGATCGTAGCGGCGTTTGAGCTGCACATCGATCTGGGCGAAGGCGTTTTTGAAGCGGTTGCGCAGGCTCACTAGGGTATTATAAATACCGGCGACCCATAAGGCCCCGACGATTGCAAGGACGAGCACACTACCAAGGATGATCAGAAGCATAGAAGTAGGGGATTGAACTTAAAGACTGACACGCTGTCGGAGGGGATAAAGGGGCGCGAGTAATTTCCTCTTACAATGTCCCCCCCCCCTCTATTGTAACCTGCAGGCGGAATCCACTGCGCGCGCGAGGCTTGCCACCACGATCTGTTGGCTCATTATTATTATCTCCATGATGAAGTTGAGTTGTTTGCTCTTTCTGTCTCTCGCCTTCGTGGCCGGGCCGCTCGCCGCTCAACTGGCAAGCCCCAGTCCGCTCGTGGATGCGCCTGGGGGCGCGGCGATGGAGCCGAGTCGTTGGCTTATTGCAGAAGGTCGCGCGCAGATGGCTTTGCGGGCAGGCTTTTCCTTTACCGCAGCGGCAATTTATCGCGATATTTTACAAGAGGACAGTTTGCCCGCAGAGGCTCGGCAAACCGTGACCCTCGCTTTGGTGACGGCCTTACTCGATGCTGGTGATACGGTGGAGGCTGAAAAGGTTCTACCCACCTACACGGGGCCGCGCTCCTCTACTTATCAATTGCGCGTTGGTCTACTCGCCGCGCACGCGCGCCGGTTGCCGCAAGCAAAAGCCGCCCTAGCCGCGGTCAAAATTGAGAGCCTCGCGGCTGCGGATAAAGGTTGGTGGCATTTTCTGCAGGGACAAGTGGCGGATGCCGAAGGAAATATTTTGGCGGCCAATGAATTTTACAACCAGGCGATCAATGCGGCCGTGTCTGAGTTGGCGCGCGCGCGCTTTGCGCTTGGCCGAGAGCAGGCCCTCCTGCGGCGTGGTCCGCTCGATGAGGCGCGGCTGGTTAATTTGCGCAAGACCATGGAAACTTTTCAGGGGCGGGCGACGGGGTTTGATGCGGTGCGATCTTATGCCGCGGCCCTCGCCGCCCTGGGTCGTGCGGCCGAGGCCCAAGCGGTACTGCAACGCCAGCTCGCCGTTATTCCGCCTTCGGAGCGTAATACGGCGGACCAATTTCGGCTCATGCTGGGTTTAATCGCGGGTGAAGCGAGTATCGCCGGCCGCCTAGCTTTTAAACAGTTACTCCGCGATGGCCAGAAGGCGGAAACTCAGCGCCTCGCACTTCAATTGTTGGCCCGCGGGAGTAAATCAACGGTCGACCGCGAGCAATTGCGCCGTGACCTTAGCGATTTAATTAACGCGCCCGCGCCGCATACGGTCATTGAGGATTTATTATTAGTGCGGGCCCAATTGGCTTTGGCTAACAACGATTATGCTCGAGCGGAGGAAGATGCGCGCGCTTTGCTGGAGCGTTATCCGGGCTCGCCGCTCAAAGTAACGGCACTTGGCGTGCGCTTGGCTGTGGCGTGGGATCTTAAACGTTATCGTGCCGCCGCCGAGGTCATGGCCCAACTGCGCGCCGTCACTAAGGAAGGCCGCGAGCGGGCGGAGTTGGGGGTGCTGTTGGCCGAGGCATTTTTCCGCGCCGAAGATTATCGCAATGCGGCTGACGCCTATGACGCCGCCTTGCATGAAACGCCCGCCGTCGTGCCCGCCGGCCTTTTGCTTTTTCAGCGGGTCTTGGCTGATATCCGGGCTGATCGGCTCACCGAGGCTGCTCAACAGCTGGATGCATCAGCCACCAACCCTGGTTTTGATGCGGTGAATCGCTGGCAAGCGGAGTGGAATTTAGTTAAGGAATTGCAAATTCGCGGGCAGACCCCTGCCGCTTATAGTCGTGTTGATCGGCTGCTCGGCGAAAAAGCGTCCGGTGTGCCCGAAACTTTGCGCGTCCGTCTGATGTGGCTGCGCGCTAAATTGGCGTTTGATAACAACCAATTGGATGCGGCGCTGCAACAAACAGATGGCCTGCTGGGGCGCTTGCAACAAGCGGAGCCGTTTGATCCCGCGTTGCGCCGTAACGTAGCTAGCATGGCGCAGCTGCTAAAGGCCCAAATTTTTCTGGCGCGTAATCAAAATCAGGAGGGTTTTTCCGTTCTGGAGAAACTACGCGCGGACTATCGCCTAACTGCCGCCGCTCAGTATTCTTATATTATTCAGGCGGGCCATCTGACTCAGCGTGGCGATATGGCGGCCGCGCAATTAGTGCTGGTTAGCTTTGTCGATCATCCTGATTACAAGCGCAGCGAATATGCCCCGCTGGCCCTGTATGAGGCGGCTTTAAATTTAGAGCGGCAGGGCCTCGACCGACATTTGCGCGACGCCTATGAGAAAATGTTGGAGCGCCTGATCCGGGATTATCCGCAGGATGAACTCGTTTTTTATGCGCGGCTTAAGCAAGGCGATCTGCTCCGCCGCTTAAATGATATGGCGGCTGCTCGGCAGGTATATGAATACCTTGTTAATAATTATCCTGCGCATTTTGATATTCTCTTAGCGGAGATTGCGCTGGCTGATTGTCTATTTGCCCAAGGGGCGAATAGTTTTACTAATTATGAAAGCGCGGCGGCGATTTTCGAGCGAGTGCGGGACTTGCCGTCTGCCCCCGTCGATTTGCGGGCGGAGGCGGGTTTTAAATGGGGTTATGCCTTGGCTAAACATGCCCAATCGGCGAAGGCGCAGATTATTTTTTGGTCGGTGGCCGACGCTTTTCTGCTTGATGCCGCGCAAGCTACTCAATTGGGGGCCAAGGGCCGTTACTGGGTTTCGCGCTCTTTGCTCGAGCTGGCCCAATTGCATGAAGATGCGGGCCAGATCGATGAAGCTCAGCGGAGTTATCAATTAATTTTAGACTACAAGCTATACGGCCTCGCCCAGGCGCAGGCGAAATTAGCGCGCTTTCGATTGCCGAGCGACCGCCGCCCTTGAGCTTGCGCATTTACGCTTTTCCTTGGACGCGCATTATATAAAACAAAATTCATGAGCACATTCAGTTACCGTATTTTCGCTCAAGGCGGCCCTGTCCTAGGGTTGTTACTATTGCTGGGTCTAGTCGCAGCCGTAATCTTTATTGAGCGCACGTTGTTGCTGCACCGCGCGCAAATTCGTTCGACGGAATTTTTGAGTGGGATCAAAAATCTCCTGCAGAAAAATCGATTGATGGAGGCTTTAACTCTGTGTGAAGAGACCCCCGGTCCCGTGGCTAAGCTAATCAAAGCGGGCTTGCGCCATGCGGCCGATGACGAACAGGCCCTCCGGTTTGCCGTGCAGGAAGCCGCCCTGGTAGAGCTTCCTGTTCTGGAGCGACGGATCAACGCGCTCGCCGCCATTGCGCAAATTGCCCCTCTGCTCGGCTTGCTCGGAACCTTGCTGGGGATGGTCAAAACATTCTGGCTCTTTAACGAAGGGGGAAATTATGCGACTCCCGTTGTGCTCGCGGGTGGCATGTGGGAGGCTTTGCTGAGCGCTACCGCCGGTCTAGCCGTAGCCATACCGGCGCACTTAGCTCGACATTTCCTCTCGGGCCGAGTTCGCGCCCTCGTTCAGGACATGGAATGGTCGGGTAGCGAAATAATGCGATTCTTACAGCGGGAATATCGCAATGGAGCCGGCCCATTAAAATGATTACCCGTCCGTTTGAGTTAGCCTCTCGCTTGAGCCCACCACCGCGGGATTTTGATTTTATGGCTTGGGTTAATGTCGGCGTTCTTGCGCTGTTTTTTGGCCTGCTCGGCTCGCGCTTCGTGCTGGCGCCAGGACTGCCTATCGGAGTTGGTGCGGCCGGAACATTTAATCTACCATCGATCGGTGCGGCCGGTCAGAATAGCGCCGCTACGTCAGTGGTGGTGAGTTATCGGAGTAATAATGTGATTTTATTTGAGGGCGGCATGTACGGGCTTTCCGATCTGCGAAAGCATCTCGAGCTATATGCGCAAAAACATCCCAACGCGGTGATGCTGGTGCGCGCTGATCGACAGGTATCAGTTCAGGATTTTTTCTCTCTGTGCGATATGGCTCGTGCCGCGGGCTTTGCTGGAGTTCAGGCCGCCGCTGAAACCCAAGCTTCAGCTAGGCCATTACCTTAAGCTGATCTCATGAGCTCGGAAAAAATTGTCGCAAGGTCACGGATTTGGTTTTGGCTCGGCGGTGCGCTCCTTGTAGCGCTAATCTGGTGGGCTATAGCGGGGATACAATTGCCTGTGGCCGCTCCGAGCCACGCGATAAAATCGCCTTTTGTGCGTCTGGCAGGAGTTGGGTTGGGGGGCGATGAACAGCTGATGCGCGAGCGATCCGAACTCTTCGATCCAGCCCCGCTATTTTTCCCTACCGAATGGAATTTCAGCCAGCGACCATTACCGGCGGGCATGCACAAGCTACCTGGCCAGATTTTTGAAAGTTTTGAGGCGAATTTTACGATGGGGGAACAGGGCATGAAGCTTTATGGAGCTGATGCCTTTGCGACCCCAGAGCGCCTGGGCGATATCCTAGCCCAAGGCAATGCCGGGTCTTTTGCTGGGATGGGCCAGCTTGATCCATCCCACAAGGCGTTAACCCAGCGAAGCCTCTCCATAGAAGTGGTGAAATTATCGAATGGAAAAACTGTTATCTTCAATCAGGATAATGATTTAAATCCGCAGGGACTGAATATTAAGCCCATGATTTTTTTGGTGGCTGTTAGCAATGCTGGTCTCATTGGCGACCCGGTGTTTGTACCCGAATTAGGCCAAGATGACGTCGATGATGAGGTCGGGGCATTATTCCGCTCATACCTTATTAAGTCGTTTCGGTTGGGCGAGCGCTTGAGCGCTGGCCGCTATCGGGTAGTTATCGGTCCGTAGATTTTTTAGAATTTAGCAAGAATCTAGTTGACGGGGAATTTTCGCAGCTATTCTCTGAACCTTCTTTTCAATTTTTGCCTGTGCCTTTGTCTGCCCAGATAGCTCAGTTGGTAGAGCACGTTCTTGGTAAGGACGAGGTCGCCCGTTCGAATCCGGTTCTGGGCTCCAGGGCAACGTCGATGATCTCCGACGTTAATAAAGATCAACAACTTCAACCACTAATAACCTACTCCTACTCAACATGGCTAAAGCAACATTTGAACGCAAAAAGCCGCACGTTAACGTCGGCACGATCGGCCACGTCGACCACGGCAAGACCACACTGACCACCGCAATTTTGTCAGCTCAAGCCCGCAAGGGGCTCGCTGAGGTCAAAACTTACGCGGATATCGCGAAGGGTGGCACGGTACGTGACGCCTCTAAGATCGTTACGATCTCGGTAGCTCACGTTCCGTTATCTAAGAGAATATCATCTATGGCAATGATGGTTTGGAAGTAATCTTCTTTAACGTCATCTTTGAATATCCCCTTCTCCCTAAACATTACATCTTG
>SXGQ01669390.1_pt1 | contig 22245 bp, 50 predicted proteins | sample 3178371 | NCBI WGS metagenome assembly SXGQ01 (sample SAMN11356859, study PRJNA531348) | freshwater metagenome | isolation source: freshwater sample F1-20 | place: China: Fuxian Lake, Yuxi | collected 2017-12-25 | reverse complement strand
CGTTACACAGTATCGTAAATGGTTGAAATCATTAGGACTAAACCTTAATAAAAAAGGTAGAGTAATTAGTCGGCATAAAGGTTTTGATATGCCAAATTATAAAGTTAAAGATTCTATACCTACAAGTGATAGAGTGGTTGGCGATACGTTCAAAAGAACATATGCTACAAAGTTGCCAGCTGGTAAAACAATCGGTATAGCCTATAACAAAGGCGCTTATCAGGTTGTAGATAGTAGCGATTTCAAAACTATGGGAAGGAAAATATGATGAACAATAGAAAGTGGGACTTAATAGGAGCAGGAGTATTTGCTATAGCATTATTTTTAATATTAATGTTTATGCCAAAATCAGCAATAGCGAACGAAACTAATAAATTAAATGATTGGTTTGAAAAACAATATATAGAGTTTATTACCTATCAAAAAGAACAATGGCAACAAGGTTTAATACAGTTATCCTTAAATAAGGAACAAGTTGTAAATTTACCTGAAAATATATCTTTAACAGTATCAGAAACAATTACAGATGTATCTAGTTATTTTAATTCTTTATTAAGAAAAACAAATGACTAATAAAGAATTTTTCAAAAATATAGGTAAAAAGAAAATCAAATCTAAAAAAACAGTAGATGGTTACTATGGTGATAAAACAGGCTTCTATACTTTATATAAAGATGAAGATGGTAATGTTACAAAAAAAAGAGGTAAAAAATGATTTGGTTTATGTTTTTTGTAGGTCTGGTAATAGGAGTATGGGCTGGTTGGAAATATGAACACGTGGTAAATGATATTATAGAGTCATATTTCAAATAAAATTACAAAAATGTTTAAGTCATTGTTTTTTAATACTTATTTCTTTGACTTTAGGCTTGTAATTAACACAAAAAAGTATTACCTTATATAGGACGACTAACTTAACTAAAAAATATACATTATGATAACATATGATAAAGACACTCTTTTCAAAGAGTTTAGAGACGCTAAAGACAAAGACGTTGCTCTTTCAACAAGAAAAAGACTAGAAGATAAAGAAACCGATATTTACGTTAATCGTATTCAATTCTTCAAAGACCACATAAAAAACAAATCAATTAATCCAAGAACTTACGACAATTTAGATATAAATTTTGAAGAATTGTTAAAAGCTTACGAAAGTAATTCACCAAGAGATTACTTTTATATGTCAGTTTTTGGTAAGACTTATGACCAGAAAATGTGGGAAGAAGAAGCTGAATTAGAAAATGAAAAACTTGCGAATATTTAGTTTACTTTCAATCCTGTTGTTAGTTAACCAGTGTGCGAATAATCGTTCACACACTGGTGCCTTTTTAGGTGCCACTACTACGACAGCGGCCTGTTTACAGTATTCAGATAATCCAGTTGTAGCGGCCACTTGTGCTGTTGCTGGTGCTTTTGTAGGTGCTGAACTAATGTATGATTCTGATTATGATGTACACAATGCTGTATTTGTAGACCACTTAAATAGAGGTTCTTCCTCATCTTATACAAATTGGTATAATGAAAAAACAGCTAATTCAGGTAATATAAAAACTTATAGTACGTATTTGGAGGGCCCCTTCAAATGTAAAGACTATGAAGCAACAATTGATATAACAAGTCAATGGCCTTTAATTGGTATTGGTGGTATTAATCGTAAAGTTGTATTTGGTACTGCTTGTCAACAACCAGATGGCCGTTGGGTAGAGAAAGGATATAATGAACACAGAAAAAATTAAAGAACTAAAAGCAAGAGAAAAAGTTATTATAGATGAATTAGAGTTTAGTCCTCTTAGAAGTTTAGAGAACGAACTTTATGAAATACGAGATACAATTAAAAAATTAGAACAGGCAGATGAGCCTCTAATTTATAACCAGTATGACGCTTTTGATAACAAATGGACAAAAAATATTATTAGATATGAAAGAGAATAAACAATATCAAAAAGTAAAAAAACAATTAGAAACAGGTATATTGTTTTATATTGTATTAGCACTTATGTTATTAGCAATTGTAAAAGGTTGATATGAGTAGTCATCTTAAAAAATTACCAGAGTTTCTAAAACCATATTTTATAGAACTATTTGATACATTATTATATATGTTAAAAGGTTTATTTGGTTTAATAATATCTATATTACCTAAACGACAAATGGTTTATAGTTGGCGTATGAAAAGAGTAATACCTAATATTAGAAGATACTCTTTATTTTTATTTTTTATGTATTTTCTTATTGTTATTTTGGTATCAAAGGCCACCGCTAATGAAAAGTTTATAATGCCAAAAGGTGAGATTACAGAAGAAGAGCGAGAACCACTTAAAAGAGTAAAACAAGAACAGAATAAAGTATTATATGATACAGTAAGAGGTTATGAACCTAAAATGGTTGACGACCAATATTGTTATGTTAAAGTTGAAATATTACAAAAAGGTGAAGATATAGTAAAACAAGAGATTTTGGAGTGTGCTGACGGTAGACGAGGTATTAATACACCTAGTTATTGGGAACTGTTTGCTCAATTCTACTATAGAGATATATCGGCTCCAGAATATTGCCGATATTACAGTAGACCAAATCACGTTTTTAAGTCGTTCGGAAAGACGTGCCTTAACAAGAACGGTGAATGGGAGGTACAATAATGTTCAAAAACATTATTATATTAACACTTCTATGGATTATACTATTTGATGTGTCCAGTAAAGAGTTTTTTGGCTATATGCAAAAAGGACTTGACAAAACACAAGAATTAGTATATGATATAAAAAGGAGTACAAAATAAAACTATATGATGATAAGAACAGTAATGATAGTAGCAACTGGCCTAATACTAGGCGCTTGCTCTTCTTCAACTTACCAGATCAAAGCCGAGTCAGAAAAGATTTTAGATACGGTACCATCTTGGTATATGGCCGACTTCAAAGAAAAGAAAGCTTGTAACGTTAATTCACAAGACATTAACGAAAAACAATGTATCTTTGGTGTTGGTACCTCAGTATCGCCTGATCTTGGTTTAGCAATTGAAAAAGCTAAAATGATTGCTAAAGCAGAAATGGCCGATATTATAAAAGGCGAAATGAACAAACGTTCTAAGCAGTTTATAACTGAACTTGGTAAATCTGAAACTAAGACAGTAGTAACAGATGTTGAATCTACTTTAGTAAATATTATAGAAAATACACCTGTAAGAGGTTATGAAATATTTGCTCAAGAAGTAACTTCAACTAAACAAGGTTATTACAGAGCTTGGGTAGGTTTAAGATTACCTTTAGGTGAATTTAATAAGATGTATAACTATACAATTTCTGAAGTAGTTGATTCTTATAACCTAAAAGAAAAAGCTGATAAAGCTTTCAAAGAAATAGAAAAATCTAAAACCGTAAATTAATATGAGTGATATATCTCACATTATATTATATACAAAAGAAAAATGCGGTTATTGTGTAAAGGCCAAGTTATTATTAAAAAATCTTGGCCTTACATATACTGAAAAGAAATTTGAAGATTTTAGTAATACAGAAACTTTATTTGAAGATATTGGTAAACAAGTAAGATCAATGCCTCAAATAAAAATTAATGGTGAATTAGTAGGTGGTTATAATCAATTAGTAGAATACCTTACAGATAAAGGTTTAGTTAACTTTGAAGGTAAAATTATAGATGAATAATGATGATAAGATTATATTATTTCCAACCGAAAGAATCGTTAACAAGGCAACAGCAAAACAAGATCCAAAAGCAGGAGAACAAATAAGGGTAGACAGAACAAAAGAATTTGTAGAAGGAAATGTTGATGAAATCGCTATGATGATGTTAAGACAATTTGTAGAGATGGCGATGAAAACAGAAAAACCAGAATTTACAAAAGATTTAGGTTTATTAGTTGATATTATGAGAGGTATGATTTATAGAGATTTTGATGTACAACACCCAGCACAAAAACTGGCTGATAAGATTGTAGATGTAAAAATGACAAGATTTGGCCCACAAGTAATTATAGATTACAATAGAGTGTTGCCTGAACTTAACCATAAACCACATAAACCATTAAACAAAGATATTAAAGATGAAATTAAGTGGACAAATGATGGTTGGACAAACTTTGAAACAGATTTTGATTTACCAGAGGAACCAGATGATAGGTAAATCACACGAAATTCCCTATGGAATCGCCGTCGCCGGTTGTAAAATAGCAATTGAAACAAGGAGAAAATATAATGTTTAATACATTAAAGAATCTAGTTGTTGTAAAAACAGCTAAAAGAGCTACTTCTACACGTGGTAGAAAAGCTTTATCAAAAAAAGAAAAAGTGTTGAACCTTTTATCTAAAGGCGAAAACGTAGCTTGGAAAACTTTAAGATCAAGATTTGATCTTGAATCACCAAGAGCGATGATCGATACTTTAAGATCAGAAGGATATATGATTTACGGTAACAAAGTTGCTGGTAAAACATATTACAGACTAGGAACACCAACAAGAGCAATTATTGCTGCTGGTATTCAAGCACTGTACGGAACACCTTTCAAGTATTCTAATCACAAAGTAAGTGTTAGAAAATCTGATTTAGCGCCGATTAACGCTTAATTAGTAATAATGGAGGCGAGAAATATATAAAGCTCGCCTCTATATCAAAGGAGATTTATGGCATACGAATTAAAAAGAAAATTCAAAGACAGTATTATAGTAGAAAGAAAAATATCAGCATTATCTAATAGAGAACCTTATTCAACAGAAATCAATGAAGAATTTGGCGAAGGAGGCGGCCTGAACGCAGGCTATAACGTTGTTGAAGCAGTTGCTAAGTACGCCAACGAACAAGGTAAAAAAGGTAAAGAATACGGAAAAGATTTTATATTTAAGACTACCAGTTACAATGATGTAATGGGAGATGAAACAGTAATATTTGAACACAAAACAAAGTGACGCAAAATCACATTAATAGAACCTGGGAATTTGATTTGGATACAGGCACACGTAAATTTAGAACTTGGGTTTACAGTGATACTGGCCAAGATATTCAAGCAAGATTTACACCCTATAAAGTTACTAATATAAAAGAAATTAAAAAACCAGATACAAAAACACCATCAGAACAGTTACAAGACCAACTAGAACCTATTGTATGATATTAGTTGACCTCAATCAAGTACTCATATCAAACCTAATGGCTCAGACAAGAGGCAAGGCTGAGAACTTACCAAATAAAGAAATGGTAAGACATATGGTCATTAATTCATTAAGAGGTTTTAATCTTAAATTCAAATCACAATATGGCGATAAAATAGTATTGTGTGCTGACGCTGGCGACCCTTGGCGTAGAGATATATTTCCTAATTATAAACACGCTCGAAGAAAAGGCCGTGTAGATTCAGCAACAGATTGGGATAACATATTTAATATGATTACCGAAATTAAAAACGAGATTGCTGAGAACTTTCCTTATGTAATGATGTATATAGAAAAGGCCGAAGCAGATGATATAATCGCCACACTTGTAAAACACATTGACGAACCTATTATAATTATTAGTGGCGATAAAGACTTCGTACAATTACAAACAAAAACTAATGTTAAACAATATAGTCCTATACAAAAAGTATTTGTAGGCGAAGGTTTAGATCCTAAAAAATTTCTACACGAACAGATTATAAAAGGTGACCGTTCTGATGGTATACCTAATATATTAAGTCCTGATGACATCTTTTTAACGAAAGAAAAACAAAGGCCAATCAATAAGAAAAGACTTGAAGAATGGTCTAATGTAAGTAACATACCTCTAGGTAGTGAAACAAGTAAATACTACGAGAGAAACAAACGACTAATAGACCTTTCTTGTATACCAGAAGAGCTAGAAAGAACTATTATAAATACCTATAAGAACTATAAGATACCTAGCAGGTCCAAACTGTTACCTTATTTTATGGAACATAAACTAAAAGCATTAATGACAAACATTGGTGATTTTTAATATTCGAATATTGGAGTAAATAATTATGGCAGAAATACAACAAGACAGGCACTCTAGCCTGATGAGTAAAAAAGGAATGGCGGCGTCAGCTCGTACGGCTACCAATGCTAGACCTTTAGCACACGAAATCTTTACAAAAGTAAATAACGCTAAAGACAAACCTTTGAAGATAGAAGTTTTAAGAAAAAACGACAGTCAAGGTTTAAGAATGCTGTTAAAAGCAGCTTTTGATCCTAAAATTACTTGGGATATACCAGAAGGAACACCTCCTTTTATGGCCAACGAAGCGCCAGCTGGTACAGATCATACATCTTTATTAGATGAGTCTAAAAAACTTTATCTATTCATTAAAGGTGGTAGTAATATACCAAAAATTAAAAAAGAAACTCTTTTCATACAAATGCTCGAAGCATTACATAAAGATGATGCTCAAGTATTACTTGATATAAAAGACAAGAAATTGAATCTTACCTATAAAGGCCTTACAGAAAACTGTGTAAAAGAAGCCTTTAATTGGAACGACAATTTTATGAGAAAGTAAGGTTTTCAAGGCTTTCCTAAAAAAGCCTTAAAAAACAATGACTTACATTTTTGTTAAGTTATTGATTTCAAACACTTATTTCTTTAATATAACACTTGACCTGAACACATTTAAGTGTTACCTTATCCATATAAACAACAAAGAATAAATATTATGAAGAAGTTTTTGATTTATATTATAGTACTGGTCATATCAGTGTATGGGTTTTTAACCTGTACAATGAACTCACTTACAAAGGCCAGTGAATATAATACTGCTGTGATTGGCCACGTAATTACTCAAAAGGTTACAGGTCAACCGATTGATACATCTAAGTTAATGGAACAAGAGCTATCACGAGCCGCTCATTTGTTTGCCATAGATAGTATTAATATATTACAGAAGTATTTACCTGCCATATTAGATAAGATGGCTGCCGATTTAAGAGCTGAAGCAGATAAAAATTATAAATGTAGTTTACTAAAGGATACAAAAATACAAGACGATTGTAAATAATGTATGATAAGAGTAACAAAACAAAAAGTTTTAACTGTAAAGAAAAAGCTCAAACCATTGTTATCTCTAAAAAGCAAATACAAAACCACATATAAAGATATTAAAAAATTTTTCAAAATGCTTAATCTAGGCATATTTGATAATAAACTATCACCATTTAATGATATAGAAATTAAAGAACTTAAATTTCAAAGATGTATGGGTCAGGTTGTTATGTATGAATATAAAGGTAAAGGCACACGAGTATATAAATTAGAAATGGACAAATATTATGACAGTAAAAGAGATTTCTTGGACACACTAGCCCACGAAATGGTACACTTATATCAATTTACACACTTAAATGATACAGGTAACCACAACAAATCATTTTATAGTTTTAGACCTAAACTAAAATACGTAGGCTTAAAATTATAATCAACAAAAGGTATATTATGAAAGAAGTGAATACAAAAAAGTTTAAGGACCCCTATCTAAAACCACTCATATTAGAAGCAGTTAAGAAAGTAGAAGAATTTGCTTGGTTTAGAAACAAAGGCGATAAGACCGTCTATTATGAAGGCAATTTCCAAGAAGATGTATTAAATAATTTTTCTGTGAAAGAATCAGAAAAAATATTTAAGACTATGTCCAGATACTTAGACGATAACAGATTGTTATTTTTACAGAAAAAAGTTAAAAGTGTAGATATAAAAAATAACGAAATCACTGAATTAGAGTCACCAAAATATTTCTACGAATATATTGTGAGTAAAAGATAATGAGACGGCCATTAAAGTGGTATATTAAATATAAATTACCACGTAGATTAAAATTTCATTTTAGACAATTACTGATAATAACTGGTATTTGTTTATTTGGTTTTTTTGTAGGTACATTTTATCCTAATTTTATTTCAAAAAATACTGTAGAAGAAAGAGCTATAGATAAGACTATCAAATGGGCAAAAGAATTAGGTTTTGCCGAACCTAAAATATTAACAGGCACAGATGAAGAATTTATATCATCAATGCAACGTTGTATTGCTTACTTGAATTTAGAATTACATAAAAATGAACAGATACCTGATGAACTTATTATTGCTCAGGCCATTATTGAGAGTAATGCTGGTTTAAGTAGGTTTGCTAGAGAAGGAAATAATTTATTTGGAATACGTGTTTGGAATAAAGATAAAGGTATGTTACCACAAGGTTATAATGAAAGTTTATCTTGGCGTGTAAAATCTTATAATAGTAAGTGTGCCAGCGTCCGTGATTATATTAACATATTAAATACTAAACAAGCATATTCAGAATTTAGAAAAATAAGAGACCGCCAAAACAGATTTTGGAGTAGGCCTGATGGTATTGAATTAGCACGTGGTTTAGATAGTTGGAGCACTACAAAAGACTATGAACAGCAGGTTATAAATATTATAGTTAAATTAAGAAAAGATGGAAAGGTCAAAATAAAAAGATGAAAAAAGAACGACCTAAAATATACGAAAGAAATCCTGATACTGGTGTAATACGCTGGCGTTATATTGATGAATCACACGACAAATTTGGCTGGCCTAATTATGGTAGATTACTCAAACAAACAAAAGGAAAAAAATGACCGAATTACTTTTTATATTAATGACAGCTGGTGTAATAGGTTTAAGTTACCATTTAGGATTTAAGAGTGGATTAGATAAAAACTTGAAAGATGAAGTTAGACAATGGATTGAAGAAATGACAGTGTCTAAAATGGCACACGATCACTTTATGGAAAGAGCTAAAAAAGAAACAAGAAAACTTTTTGCGTTTTTAGGTGAAAAACAACCAAAAGATTTTAAGACACCTAGAATTCCATCACCAGAGGAATTTGATAAACACAATTAATTAATATGATTTTAACGATATTACTATTAATATCAGGCCTTGCTGTATCTATTATAGGTGCTTATTACTCTATATTAGGTCTAGCAGCGTTATTTGCTGGCGCCTATTGGGCCGTGGTAACTATGGGTATCACTTTAGAGGTAGCAAAGTTGGTGACCGTATCGTGGCTATATCGTAATTGGAAACTAGATTTACTTCCACAATCAATACGTATGTATCTCTTATCGGCCGTGTTGATGTTGATGTTCATTACTTCAATAGGTATCTTTGGTTTTTTATCAAAGGCACATTTAGATACTTCAGCACCAAACACTGGTAATAGATTATTAGTAAAGAATATAGAAAGACAAATAGAGTCTGAAAAGAAAGCAATTGCAGGTGCTCAAAAAATAGTAGACCAACTTGATAAGGCACTTGATAAAGTAATAGAAAAAGATGCTGACAAAGGTTTACTTGAAAGACAAAAACAACAAACTGAAAGAAATCGTGCTAATAACATTATAACTAATTCATCTAATAAGATTACACAATTATCGAATCAAAAGTTAAATTATGATAAAAACCAATTGGCCATAGACAAAGAGATAGGGCCATTTAAGTACGTAGCTGAAATACTATTCGGCGATGCTGATGATGGTAACCTAGACAGAGCGGTAAGATTTGTTATAATATGTTTATTATTTGTATTTGATCCACTGGCCGTATTGATGCTGGTAGCAGTGAACGTATCTATTAAAGAATATCAACGTAACAAAAAGTTAAACAATCTTAATAAAGAAGAAACTTTAGAACAACAAATTGAAAGACTTAAAAAAAGAAACGAATCATTAAAAGATAAAGAAAGAGATTATAAGGCCTTTGTTCAAAAATTAGGCGCAAAAGAATTATCTGATTTGGATGCTGATGAGATTAAGGTTAAATTAGACCAAATATATGATTGGAACGAAAAGAAAGGTAAAGATGAAAAAAATAATTAGTGTATTATTATTGATTCTTTTAGTAAATTGTACTACTACACCTAATAGTACAAAAGACGAATCAAAACCAGCATTAAATAATGTAATAGACGCTATAAAATCTATACAATTGCCTAAACTTTGAATTGACATTCCGTTTTAATTGTGATATAATGTATATACTATGGTTAAATTAACACCTCAAGCACAAACACGTGCTATTAAAAAAGCAGCAAAAGCATTAAATGGAGCCGAATCAGCTTGGGCTAAAAAATATTGGTTCAAAATATGGAAAGATTTGTGTTTGAAATATAAAAGAACTATAAATTAATATGTTATTAAATATACTAAAAAAATTATCAACTAAATTAAACAATTTTGTTTGGTATTTGGAAATGAGAGAAAGAAAAAAAAGAAACGAATTACATTATAAAAAGAAATGAATATATTTTACTTAGATAAAGACCCTATATTAGCTGCCGAAATGTCTTGTGATAAACACGTTTGTAAAATGATTATAGAATCAGCACAAATGTTATCCACAGCACATAGAATTATAGACGGTGTAGAGTATTATGGTAAAACAGCAAACGGCCGTAAAATAAAAAGATGGAAACATCCAGATAACAATTTAGAAAACTCTTTATATCTAGCCAGTCACGTAAAACATCCTAGTACAATATGGGTAATGCAATCAGCATATAACTATATTTGGTTATATAGACATATGATGGCACTTAATTCACAGTTTAGATTAAGATATAAAAAGTCAGAAGATCATATGACAGTACAAAAATTAGGTGTTATATTAAAAGATATTCCTAAAAATATACCATTAAATAAAATAGGTACAGAACCACCACCTGCTATGCCAGATGAGTGTAAAGTACCTGGTAACTCTATCGCTAGTTATAGAAAATACTATATAATGAAGAAAAGAGAATTTGCTACTTGGAAACATCCAGCAGTTATGCCTGATTGGTACAAAGAAGGAATAAATGAAAACGTACATACACGTAAATCAGCATAAAATTAGGAGTAACATAAAAAATGGAACAAGTGAACCGGTCATCACAGTCAAACAAGGTAAGAAAAATACCTACTGTAGTGAAGTTAAAATATTGGGGCCTTCAAGCGTGGTCTATGGTGGTAACAACAAGCCTATACTTTCTTGTGGCGCTAGGGTTGTCATTAGCACTGAATCAGATATTGAAATAATAAAATGAGTACTAAAGATAAACTCTTACAAGAAGCCTATGATGAAATATTTGCCAAAGTTATAGAAATGATAGCGGTTAAAAAATATGAACCTCAATTAATAGCTGCCACATTAATCGCTCAGTCATTAAGGATATATAAAACTATATTAAATGAAGAAGATTACAAAAAAATGGTAGATACAATAGCTGATGGAGCTATAAACGTTGACGCTTATAAAGATAAGAGGATATTAAATTAATGAAAGTAAAGAAAAAAGATTATCAAAATATAGCTGATTGTATAAGGTCAGATCAAGTACCTTGTTCAGTTGTAGCACAGTATTTTAGTGATAAAAATTTTTATAATTGGTACAAAAAGAAATACTTAAAATCATAATGCCTACATATACTTTTGAACATATTGAAACAGGTAAAACAATAGATAAGACAATGTCTATTTTAGAAAGAGATGAATTTGTAATTAATAATCCTGATTATAGACAAGTATTTACCACACTAAATATAGTAGGCGGTGTATCAGGCTTGACACATAAACCAGATAGTGGTTGGAATGATACATTACAAAAGATTGCCGAGAAACATCCAGGCAGTCCATTAGCAGAGCGATATAGAAAAAAAGATATAAAAGAAATTAAAACAAAACAAGTTTTAGAAAAACATAGGAAAAGAAAAAAATGATCGACAATAATATTCCAGATTATATGAGAGGTTTTGACCTCAATGAAGATTTTGGTATAACACCAGTATCATCAAAACCAGAAGCACAACAACCGGCCATTGATCCTACAATATTAGAATCTAATAATATTGAATTATCTAAAATTAAATCTGATGTAACATCAATCAAATCTATGATGAACGAAATTATGGAAATTGTAAATGAAAAGGAAACAGTTACAAAAGAGGTCGCAAGTGCTGAAACCTTACAAAGATTCAAAGATATAGAAAAAGTAATATTACCTTTTCTGTATAATTTAAGTAAAAGTGATGAACCTTATATACACTGGCCAAATAGAGGGCCTATTATTAAGGCACAAATAGATAAGATATTAAAATTAACTAGAGGTTAAATGATAAAGGAAGTTATGTATCTAACAGAAAATATTACATTAAAAGAACTAACAAAGAGTGAATCAGCTACACGATTTGGCATATCTAATGAACCTACAGAAGATATTATTTTGAATTTACAAAGTTTAGCTGCTAACATATTACAACCTGTAAGAAATCATTTTGATTTACCTTTAATCATAACGTCAGGTTATAGATCGCCAGAATTGTGTGTAAAGATAGGCAGCACAACAACCAGCCAACATACGAAAGGCCAGGCGGCGGATTTTGAAATCAATGGTATAGCGAATAAAGATTTAAGCGATTGGATTCACCAGAACTTAGACTACGATCAATTGATACTTGAATTTTGGAAACCAGAAGATCCTAATAGCGGTTGGGTACACTGCTCATATAAAGGTGAAGGCCATAATAGAAAGCAATATTTAAGAGCATTTACAGAAAACGGTAAGACGAAGTACGAACCAATGATTTAGTGCTTGACAAACCACCTATATTATGTTATATTATTAGAATATGCCAAAAGAATTTAAGTTTATCAAATTAGATACAACAGTATTACCTAATACAAAAGGTAAGAATATAGACGGCGTAAGATTTTACGAGATTGATGGTAAATCTTATCCTTCGGTAACTTCCGTATTATCATTACTCAAAGCAGATTCATTAAAAGACTGGAGAACTAAAGTTGGTGATTCAGTTGCCAATTGGGAAATGGGTAGAGCGGCTAGACGTGGTAAAGCGATGCACACTTTAGTTGAACAGTATTTACAAAATCAAACACCATCAATACGAGATGTATTACCTTTAGGTTTATTCAAACTTATAAGACCGTATATTGACCAAATTGATAATGTAAGAATGCTTGAAACGATTATGTATAGTAAAAAACTTACATTGGCAGGACAAGTTGATTGTGTCGCAGATTACAATGGTAAATTATCAGTTATAGACTTTAAGTCAGCCAATAAAGAAAGAGAAGAAGGTTGGATTGAGAATTACTTTTTACAAACAACGGCCTATTCTATGATGTATGAAGAACTATATGGTCAAAAAATTGAACAGTTGGTTGTTATACTGGCCTGTGAAGATGGTGTCGCACAATGTTTTATTAAAAACCGTGCTGATTACGAGAAGAAGTTATTAGAATCAATTGATAACTTTTATAAATATTTTAATAACAAATCAAAGACAAATAGTAATACATAAGAGATTTGACCTATTGTCGGAATAGGCCAATGTTTAAGAAAATATTAATAGGATTTTTATTATATTCTAACGTTAGTTTAGCTAATGTAAATATATTAGATAAGTATTCATTAACACTTGAAGAAATACCTGTTGCTTGTGGTCATAGACTTACAGTTGAACAATATTTAAGAGATTTTAATTTTGAATTGGTCAATATGAGTATTGGCCGATCAGCACAACAACCAACTGGTGAAATTGTTTTTATTGCTGAATATTTTATCAATAAAAAGAATACAGAAACAGTTGTAATATTGTCAAGTCCTGATGACCCTAGTACAGCTTGTATAGGTTTCAGAAGTTTTGATTTGAAGCAAGGTGTTGAAATTAAAAAATATTTAATGAAGAAGAATAGACAATAACTAGATAGGACCTGGGGGCGGTACCCAGCCACTCCACCATCTATACAATGAAATATAGGGGGTGGATATAGTTTCGACTTCTAGCTAAAACTATTTGGAGTTAAATCGCTGACAACGTAATGTCAAATCATAGATGCTAACGAAAGTTATGCTCTTGCTGCCTAATTATAGGTAACGGCGTTGGCCTACACGTGGCAACAGAAGTAGGCCGTAAAAAGGTATGTAAAAATAACATACCTCATATGTTATAAACTCATATAAATAATATTATGATAGAACGATTAAAAGACTTAATAGCTAAAAATTACACTAATAAAGAGGTTCAAAAGAAGAACGATATTTTATTGAAAAGTAGAAAAGAAGTTGAAATTAATGGTAATGGTACTTCAGGATACACAATAAAAGAAGGCGAACATAAAGGAACCGTGTTAGGTCATATTAAAAGAGAAAAATCAGTAATCTAACTGGTTGACAAATACTTCAATTTAGTATATATTAATAGTAGTGATGGACTAGTCTTAGCCTAAAGCTAAGACCTGTCCTCCATATTAACTAAACAAGGAGTAAATAATGTTTACTACAAGAAATCTAATTATCGCCGCTGTTGTAGTGGTAATAGCTATTGGTGGTTACTTTTTATTAAAACCTAGTAAAAAAGTAGAACCAGCAAAACCTGCTACTACACAACAAGTTGCTCCAGCAAAACCTGCTGAACCAGCTAAAAAAGACGAAAAGAAGAAGTAGTTAATTGAAATCAGGAGGGATAAAACCCTCCTGTATAAATAATAACGCTATAACACACACACAAAGGAGAAAATATGGCAACAACATCAAAAAACGGATATGAAATCCGTTCAGACCTATTAGGCTTAGCTAAATCATTAGTTGAGTTTAATTTTCAAGCACAAGTAAAAGAGTACGAGTACAACATCAAAAAAGAAGGCGACCAAGTAGTACAAGAGTTTAAAGCTCCTACTTATTCTGCTAACGACATTATTGAAGTAGCAAAGCAATTTAATGACTTTGTAACTAATAATGATTATACAAAAACTGTACAAGAAAATATAACAAAAGCTCAAGAAATGGCAAAACCATATGCTGAAGCTTATCAAAACACAGTAAAGGCTTTCTTTCCAAATTTAAGAAACGGAAAGTAAGATGATACCGTACAATATTTGTGAAAACAAATGGGTAAGTAATACCAAAAAACAAGTTAAAAAACATTGGAATGAATATCAACCTGTATATATCGTACTCACAGGTATAATGTTAATTTCATTATTTGTTTTAGCGATGATTACCTCTATAGATAGTTTTTACTAATAGATTAATGGCCACTTCGGTGGCCATTGACAACCTACCTAAATTGTGATATAATTATATTATGAACTCAAAAGAATTTTCATTAAAGATAGAACAGATTGTTCAGAATAAAAAAGGCATATCATATATGGACGCTGTATTAAAATATTGTGAAGATAATGAAATAGACCCTAGCACAGTAGCTCCTTTAATATCAAAATCTCTAAAAGATAAACTTACAGTTGAAGCACAAAATCTAAATTATTTGCCTAAGACAGGCCAGTTGCCAGTGTAATATGTATGGAGGATTTGAAGTATTTAAGATATATCTGGCTGTCAAATTACACTTTACCACAGATAGTTATGACTACCATAAATATGAAGGAAAGGTTAATTGTAAACTAGATACCTTTACGAAAAGAAATGATCGATATTTTTTTCACAAACTCAGCACCAGATATAATCAGAATGATATATTGGGTTTTTTTGTTAGTAATTTTCTATTTGATAGTAACAAGTGGATAAAAAGTTTAACAGGACAGGACGGTAATGATGTTTTTACAGATTGGAAAAAGCGTAATGAATCTTTTGAGTACTATTTTCGAAACGATTGCGTTTATATTGCTAATGATTTTGCTACTAAGCACCTTTCTTTTGATGATGGTTTTAACGTATTTGGTGGGCAGCATCCTAGATTTTTTCAATTGGTTTTATCAAAAAAAATATCTTACGAGACTGCCGTTGTTTTTAATAAAATTTTATCTTATGATAAACGTTGGAATAAGCAAATTGTTGAACAGGTTGTTTGGCCAATCCACGCCAAAAGGTTAAAAAAATACGAACCTTTTGTTAATTATAACCAGACAGCAATTAAATTAATTCTTAAAGAAGTATTTGTAAGTAAATGAAATTAGAAGTTGAAAGATGGATAGCTGCTGTATTTTTTATGATGAGTGGTATAATACAGGCATCAGCTATAATAAGTTTACAATGGTTTAGTTGGGTAATTACATTAGTGGCCATTGTATTAACTATTAGAATTTCATTAAAAGATAAAGATAAAGCTAGAATGACAACTCAAATATTTTTTTTGATATTATCTTTTATCGCTATATATAACTGGATAAAACTAAGATGACAAAAGTTTTTTGTATAGGTAATGGAGAAAGCCGAAAAAGTTTTAATTTAGATTTATTAAAACCACACGGCAAGGTATACGGTTGTAATGCTCTCTATAGAGAATATACACCTGATGTTTTAGTTTCAGTTGACCACGGTATAATGCACGAGATATATCAAAGTGGTTATTGTTATAAAAATGAAACTTGGTTTAGAGACTGGACAAAAGTACCAGATCATATGTACGAAAGTATGGTCTATGCTGGCCTTTCTAAAATAGATATAGAAGAATTAAATAAATGGCACATTAAAAACGAAAATAAAAGAACAGACGAAAAAGAATTTGTAATGCACGGTGCCAATCTATCTGGTCTGGTTACGATATTAAAACAAAACAAAGATAAATTTCAAAGAAGAATAAGTCAAAACGTATTGTGTGTAAGTTGGGTACGTGATGACGATAAGGCAAATAATCTTATGGACATTATGCCTAATAATAGAGACCTAGGTTGGGCCGCTGGTCCTACATCTGGTTATATTGCTGTCAAAAGAGATAAACCAACAGAAGTATATCTATTAGGACACGACCTAAACAGTACCACAGGTAAAGTAAACAATATGTACAAAGGTACAAAGTATTATGTTGTACCAGAACACGGTCCAACACCAAGTGTGAATTGGATTACACAATGGAAACAATTATTCACACAAAATCCACATATAAACTTCTATAAAGTAAACACCAATATGAAAGGTGAAGATAGAGTCAATACAAGAATACACGAGTGGCACGAGATACAGAATATACAATATATCACATACGAAATTTTGCTTGACAAACATCTAAAATGATGATATAGTAAAAGGATGTATAAATATAATAGTACGATTATACAGTACATATACAAATACAATAATACAAATACGGAGATACAATGGACTTTAATACATTAAAAACAAGCCACTCTAACTTTGATAAACTTACCAAAGCACTAGAGGCTAACCTCAATCCTGAGGATATTAATAAACAATCAAAAGACAAATACGCTGACGACAGAATATGGAAACCTGAGCTAGATAAAACTGGCAGTGGTTATGCCGTACTTCGTTTTTTACCAGCAACCGAAAAAGAAGAAATGCCGTGGGTACGAGTTTGGTCACACGCTTTCCAAGATAAAGGTGGTTGGTATATCGAAAACTCTCTTACAACATTAAACCAAAAAGATCCTGTAAGTGAAGAAAATACACGACTATGGAATTCAGGTGTAGAATCTGATAAAGAGATAGCAAGAAAAAGAAAAAGAAAATTATCTTACTACTCTAATATATTAGTTGTAAGTGATCCTGCTCATCCAGAAAATGAAGGTAAAGTATTCATATTCAAATATGGTAAAAAGATATTTGATAAGATTACAGAAGCGATGCAACCAGCATTTGATGATGAACAACCAATTAACCCATTTGATTTTTGGAAAGGTGCTAACTTCAAACTAAAAATCAGAAAAGTTGATGGTTATTGGAACTATGATAAATCTGAATTTGAGCCTGTTGCTCCGATTGCCGATAGTGATGACAAGATCAAAGCTATTTGGGCAAGACAATATGCTCTAACGCCTTTCTTGGCCCCTAGTAATTTTAAGACCTATGATGAACTCAAAGAGAAACTGAATAGGGTAATTACGGGAACTAGAAGTACTGGCACTGTTGAGAACGCTGAACTCCCTCCAGCTAAATCAAATGGTTCAGTAAAAAGTAATGGTAAAACTACTCAATCCTCTATTGATGATGACGACACGTTATCTTACTTTAGTAAACTAGCGGATGATGAGTAGAATCTCTCTCTACTAATACTTTGATGGTGGCCAGAAATGGCCACCAGATTAAATAACTCTTGTATTCAAATTCATAAAAGTAGGGTCACTATTCAAAGGTGAAACCGACATAATAGTCTCACTGGTTCTACTTGTTACATTACTAATAGGCTGAACATTATTTAATGTTATAGGTTGTTTGCCTGAAGTTTCTTTAGTCATAGCATAATCTTTACTTAAATCTGTAAATTCTTCTAAAGGAGATATTGTAGCAGGAGCTCTTCTTTTCATTGTAAATATATCGCCTGTAGGCCTATCTGTAGTAGGTCTAATTTTTTCTTCTGATGGCATTTCACTAGATATTTCTGATGCTTGACCTGTAACACCTTCAACTTGTTTAGATACTATATCACCTTTAGAAGTATCATAATCTCCCTTAGCCATATCGCCTATAGTTTCGCTTTTTTCTCCTTCTTTCAATTCTTCTTTTTCATCTCCGCCAAAACCAAATATTTTAGCAACAAATTTGAATGCTTTATATAAACCAAATATAACTGCTGCTAAGGCTGCTACTTTTAAGATAATAGGTAATAATGGTAATAATAGTCCAAAAAATCCTGCTGTAAGAAGTCTAGCACCCTTTAGTAAACCACCAAATACTTGGCCTACACCTTTTACCATAGACGATAATTGCTTAAATGCTTCAATTGGTGCCATTATTGTGGAAGTAAATGTACCAATAGGGCCTCTTAATAATTCTGGCCCTCTTTCTCCTCTTAAAAACTCACCTGTTGCTTGTAGGCCGCCTCTAATACCAGTAGGTTTTCTTTCATCATAACCTAAACTTAATTTTTGTTTATTTAATTTTTCTTCTCTTTCAATTATTTTTTTTCTATCATCTATTAATTTTTTATTCTTTTCATCTGATATTGTTTCGCCTTTTAATAATGACTTTTGTTCTTTATCTAATCTTTTTCTATCTTCAATAATCTTTCTTTCTTCTTCTCTAATTTTCTTAAATTCTTCTTTTGTTTCTCTATTCGTTAATATTTTCAATTCTCTTTCTTTAGTTATTTGATTATCAACTATTTTTGTATAAACACCTTTTTCTTTTAATATTTCTTGTTCAGTCTTTAATTCTTCTTCTCTTTTTTCTTTTTCAGCTTTTCTTTTTTCTACTATAGTACCTAATTTGTCTATACTATTTGACAATGTATTACTGAAGTTTCTTAAATCAATACCTAATTCTTTTTGTAATTTTTCAATAATATCTAACGCCTTTTCTTTGTCTTTATCTTCCATAGACTTTAATAATTCACCAACTTGTAATATATCTTTGTTAATATCTGGTGCTATGGCCGCTACTGAAGCTTTAACTGATAAATCTATACTTTGAGCAATTGTTTTTTCTAAACTAGATAAAGACTCAGCAATTTGTGTTTGAGATAATTTTTCACCACCAATTTCTTTAAGTGATTGTAAAAATTCAGATTTTTGTTTTTCTACGGCCTGTTCTGATTTGAACTGTTGAACTGCCGTTTCATCATCATCGCCGATAAGGCCTTCTGATTCAAACTTTTTAGGTTCTTTTTGACCTGGCTCCATACCCACGGCCAACATTAGATTGTCTTTATCTTCAGCCATATTATCCTATTTGATCGTCTATCTTAAATTTTTGATGTGTTGTAGTTTGAACTGTTTGTGCTACAATCTTTTTATCTTCAATCTTTTCTTGTGTTCTACCATATGCTGATATACCTAGTACAGCTCCCATAGCAATATGAAAGAAACCAGCACCTTGTAATGTCAATGGACTCCATTGAGTAAATACTATATTTTTTAAGTATGTTGCTTGTGCTAAATTCCATAAAATTGGAAATATAACAAAGTCAAAAGCACAAACGGCCAGATATAACCAACCCATAGCAGGTCGCCATTTGTTATTAAAGCCTGTTTCTTTATTTTCTACGCTCATTGTTTCTCCCTTGCTCTTCTATCGTTTTCTTCTTTAATATAGTTAATCAACATTTGAACGTATATATCACGCTCCCACGGTATCATATTTTCAATCTCGGTTAATGAATATTTATGATGTTGAACTAACGCAAAATTAGTTTCGTATAAGGCCTCTAGGGTATTGTGGGTGAGGCCTATACGAAAAAATCTTGTAACCCCTCAAAGGTTATTTTACTCTTAACCTTTGTTTTTGGATTTTCTACTTCAACTTCGTGTTTCAGTTTTGGTAAAGTATCAAAAAACTTCTTAATAGAAGCAAACGCCTCTTGTGGTAAGTTTTCTAAAAACTCTTTCATTTCATCTTTAGTAACGTCTTTTGATGGATATATTTTTTCACCTTCGAAGATATGGTCAACACATTCAATTAAAATTGAAAAGATTGATTCAAAATTTTTAGTGTTAACTTCTTCGCCCACTATACCCAAAGAACTTACAGCATATGTTGAAAGAGTAGGATATTTTAGAACTAAACCTAAGTTTCTTTTTTTATCTATTAATATTTTGTTTGTATGATCGTCATTAACGTGAACTTCAACTTTAGTTAAATCAACATTAACTTCTGTATAAGTTTTACCATCATCTGGACATATAACTTTGAAATTAGCAATTTCACCAATTGATTTTGCTCTGATATTCAAAAATACATATTCTATATCAAATAGTGGTAATGAATCTATTTTTAATGTATTAAATGTACAAGCGTCAACAATTTCTTTCAAAGCGTTAACCATTTCTTTATTGTCTTTCGACTCTAAAGCTATGTACAATATTTTTTCTTCTTTAACTAAAAAAGGCCTATATTTGACCTTCTTATCTGTGGATGGTAATGTCAATTCATAACTTGGGACATCAACTCTTGGTAACACCATAATTTACTCCTTTTTATATTATATATTAAGTGGTGGGAAATTACCAAATGGAGGAAATACTCGACCACCTGTAATACCACCGATAGGTATTCTTCTTTTTAATCCTTCTAATACTTCTGTGCCAGCTCTACGTAATTCTGGCGGTAATTTATTTATGAAACTACCAAAAGCACCATATTTACTCTTAACAGTAACATCAGCAAAATTAGGATTGCCTAATGCTATGTTACCTGATCTATCAATAAAGTAATTAATCCAATATCTAAAATCAAAAGTAACTGAAAAAGTTTGAGCTTCATTTACATCTGCTGAATATTCTACAGCACTTATTGTTTTTGGATACACATCAAATAATTTAACGGCATACGTTACATCATCTCTTTCATTTCTACTTTCAAAACTACCTAATTGGAATATATTACAATCAGATACATAATTATCGTAAAAATTATAATTGTGTGAACTTGTGCTAAATGCTGAATTTTGCCATACTTCAAAATAAGAACGCTCTCTCATAAACTTATCTGTGTAAAATGTAGCAGTAATAGGTGCTGACTTGTAATCATATACAAACTTACGAGTAGGGCCATTATGTTTAATTTCTTTTGTTTGAGCATCTCTATCTGGCATATTAATAGAACGACAGAATGCTTGAACTCTTTTAGCATTTGCTTGTTGAACTGCTAATAATTCAGATTGGCTTCTGAATGTTTCTTGCAATTCAGTTGCGGCAGTTGACAATTGATTGCCTTCAACAAAATCTAATTGTGGATTATTTCCATTATTATTAAAAGCATTTAATGGTATACCTTTAGGTAAATTAAACTCAACATAAAATCTAGCTTTACGAGCAAATCCTTCTGCTTCATTTACATATGATTGATAACGACCTATTGTAGTTGCTGGATTACCACCTGCTTTTTGCTTAAATCGTGGATCATTTTCAACATTATCTAATGAACGATCACGTGGTATACCTAATCTTACATCAAAACCACCAATTCTTTTACCTGCTCTTAATATGGCCATTAGATAACTCTCCTTGCGGCAGCATAAACAGCAGCATCAGAACTTTTTTGAAATTGTTGTACTGGTAAGTAAACAGCAATAGCGGCCTGTGTTAAATCTATTTTAAGAAAATTTGATCTCACGTGTTTATACAAATATTTTTTGATTGTAGGTTTTACAAGTGGTATTGATTTAACACCTGAATAACTTACATTTAATCTTGTTGTGCTGTCCATTTTATTATTCGTGGCAAATCTTTGCATTTGATCTAACAATCTAAATCGAAGTCCTGGTGGTAGATAATGAAAGTTTAGTCCACTAAATCCGCCTGGTATCGCCTCTAATGGTAATACAAGTGGAAACGTGTCATAATAAGGTAAAGTTTTTTTATACTTAGG
>SXGQ01681345.1_pt1 | contig 22248 bp, 27 predicted proteins | sample 3178371 | NCBI WGS metagenome assembly SXGQ01 (sample SAMN11356859, study PRJNA531348) | freshwater metagenome | isolation source: freshwater sample F1-20 | place: China: Fuxian Lake, Yuxi | collected 2017-12-25 | reverse complement strand
TTTTTTATTTTTATTCGTTTTTTTGATAATTAAACTTTTTTATTTTATCTTTATAAAATATGCAAACATAATTTTATGAATCGAGTTGTATTACAATTTTGGGAAGAGTCTTGTAGAGGTAAAAACCCCATTCCTGATGGATGTTCAATTCACCTATCATCGGAAGATAGAAAAAACTATATTGATTCAATTTATAAAGAAAGAATTGGATGTGATGTTCCTGAGAAATATGATCGCATAGTTGGTTCTGAGATAGAATCTTTTATTGATGATGCTTTATATGAAATCTTGAAAAAAGAAAAAAGTATAAGATTATATCAACATCAATACTCTAATTTAATAAATATGAATGAAATAATAATCAAAGAAACTGTATGATTACAACATTTTATTTATTTTTAATAATTTTCATAGCAAATGAAATATTCTATTTCTCAAATAGAAAAAGATTGGATATTTTCTTTAAGAAAAAAGATCCAAGTCAGATAAAAAAAATCGATATATTATATTATCTCGTAAAAATAATGTCAACTGTTTGGCCAATAATTGGTTTATTTTCAAGTTTCAGTGGTTTATTTTCAGTGGTTTTAATACTTGGATTTTCCAAATTGATATTTTATCACTTATTTAAGAAGTTTTATACTGTTTATGTGGATATATATCCAATTCTTTTAATATCGGTTTATTTAACTATACTTTTTTACAAGTTTTTCTAAACATTAAACTTTTTCAAGTGTTCTTCGGTTATAATGATAAAGTCATAACCTTTTTTATTACACCAATTTATCATAGTTTCCCACTTTTGTTTATTCTTATAAGCCATTTTTAGATCGTACTCGAAATTTTTTAACTTCTTACCCTTATCTTCGGGCACTTGTAATCTACCTTCCGTTAATGCTTGTACAAAGGCGTATTCTTTTTGTGGTTTAACTTCAGCCACTACTTGTTTTAATACACCATTAATTCTCATTTCATAGTAGAAATCAACATGGTATACATGATTTTTAATTCTGGTATCACCATTCTCAAAATGTGTCATTTGATAAGGTATTTGTAAACACTCAGCTCCCCATTTAGTTATCTCTTGTTTTAAGTCCAACCAAGTCATAATCTTCTTTTCCCAAGAACTTCTATAAAATAGTCCACCTTGTGAGTTTAATTTGATTACTTTGTCTTTATTAACTGGTACATATAAACCACCATGGTATTTAGAGTTATTTGGTTTCGAATTTAACATAAGTTTAATTTCTTTTATTTATATATAAAAGAAAAAACTTTCTATGGGTGCTTTAGAAGAAAGAGTAAAATTAAGTTTATTAGTTCATGGTAATGGTTTAGAGGAAAACTTTAAAAATAATTCACTTGAATTCCTTGAAAAATGGAGTAAAAGTGATAATTTATTTAAAGCTATAAACGTTTCAGATATTAAAACAGGTGGATTTTATTTTATTCAATATAAAGATCCCTCGGCTTGGATGCAATATTCACCGGTATTTGTTGTTGCGTCAAAAAAATTTGATAATAAAATTATCATATTTGGTGTGAACTTGAACTTTATACCTCTTCAAATAAGAAGTGCTATCTTCGATCCTTATTTTAAGGATGATTTTTTTGAAAAAGATACTTTTCTTAAAGTAACTTATGATGGTATGTATAAAGAACTACTTAAATGGAAATTTGAATATTCTTTAATGGAATATAACGCTATACAAATTTATAGATGTCATAAAATACATATGAGTCAAATTCCAAGATTTTTATATTCACAACATCCAAAAGCAACTTACGATCCTCAAAAGTTGATGCAGATATGGACTGCTAAATTAGAAACTAGAGACAAAAGACATAACGAGATGGTACAAGCTCTTATATCTGATTTCTATGATGTTGACGGTAAAATCAAAGCACAATACGATGCTTTAAAAGGACATATACAAAGAATACAAAATTCTTTGAAAAGATTTTAATTTATATTAAAAAATTACTATCTTTGTAGAGTTAAATCATTAATTAAATACTTAAAAATGAATTATTCTACTTACATTTCAGCAGCTGAGAAACTTAAATCTTATGGACAAACCGAGAAGGCATCTGTGTTAGTCAAACACGCTAATGATGTTGAGGAAAAGAAAATAAAAGAAATCAATTTTGATATTTTGGTTGGTGAGGTGAAACCATTCAATGGTGCTAAATTTCATTCAGTTAGAGTTTTGAGAGAAAAAGAAGGTAATACTGTTATGTGTATCTTTAAGTCTGGTGAGAATACACATCGAATTAACTCAACTATTAAAAGTGATGGTACTTTGGTTTGGTCCGATGGTAACTTATTTAATAATAGACGTTCTGCTAACAATTTTAGTAGATTGTTAAACCATCTTAAAAACTATCAAAAAGATGTCAGAAAGGTTTTAAAAGAAATGTCTTTAGAAGGCAAAGAAATTAATCTATTAACAAGAACTTATTATAAATAATATGAAGTTTGATCATGAAATAATAAAAGATGCTATCTGTGAATCAGATACATCTGTAAATAGAAAAGATATTATATTTGAGAATGTATATGGACCACAGGATGGATATATTATGGCACCATATAGAGAACTTATCTGGAGTAATAAGTTTTCATTGAGTGTTGAGGAATATGAGAGTAGATTAAAACAAAAATTAAGAGTAACTAAATTAAGTGACTTAGGAATATAAAAAGAGGTTAAAAGCCTCTTTTTTCATTTTAGGGAGTTAGTATTTTTATATATACCATTAAAATTGATTAATTTTTAATGGCGTCTTATAATTACAATAACAATAATAATAGTGACTCTCAAGTAGGAATGGGACTTAATTCCGCTGTGGAAAATAAAGGACTTTTTAGTAGAATTCTTCGTAATCTATCTAACTATGGTATGAATTACGATGATATGATTATTAGAAATCAAGTCGGTGTTGGTATCAATGAAGATCCATACGCAGCTAGAGGTAACTCTATGTATGATTTCTTTTCACAAAGAGCAGTTGCTTCAGTATTGAATAGAAAATCAATACCTTATTTAGATAAATCATATCCAGATAAAAGAAGAATATTAAGAGAATATTCAATCAAAGATGAAATTAGAGATTTCGTTAGTGCTATTGCTGATGAGTCAATTGTTTATAATGACACTAAAGATTTTTGTTCACCATCACCATTATCAACTGATTATTCACAAGATATAAAAGATAAGTACCAAGAATTTTTTGAAAAAATATACAATAAATTTGGTTTCTCTGATAGTGTTACCGCTTATAACATGATGCGGGATTTCCTTATTGATGGATATTTAGCAATTGAATTAGTTTGGGATGATAAAAAGAAGAATATTATAGCATTTAATAGATTAAGACCTGAAACTATTGTTCCGGCTTATGAACCAAATGTTGGTCATTTATGGATTCAGTTTCCAGAAGATCCACAATTAAGAAGAATCTTCTTAGATTCTCAAATCGTATTTATCTCATACTCTACTCAAAATGATTTTAGTGAAACTTCTTATGTTGAGGGTTTAATTAAACCATATAACCAATTAAAGATTCTTGAACAAACAAGAATTATGTTCAACATTATGAACGCAACTATTTATCAAAAGTTTACTATTCCAATTAAAGGTCTTTCTAGACAAAAGGCTGAAGAACAAATTGGACAATTAATTCAAGATTATTCTGAAGAGATTGAGTTTGATGATACTTTGGGTACTATTCAAATAAATGGTTCTAAACATATACCATACAACAAACAAGTTTGGTTTCCAGATGGTGATGCCGGTACCCCTAATATGGAGTTAGTAGGTCCAACGGGTCATGATTTGAATGAGGATGGTATGTTAAAATGGTTTCATATGGCACTTAAAAGAGCTTCAAGAATTCCAATTAATAGATTTGAAGCTGAAAGTGGTGGAGGTACTTTTGTTGCTGATCAAGCTGGTATGACAAATGATGAGGTTAAGTTTCATAACTTTATTGGTAGATTAAGAGCCAACTATAAAGAGATTATAGTTAAACCTCTTAAACTACAAATGTTAGTAGAGTTCCCAGAACTAAGAGAAGATGATGTTGCTATGAATGATATGGATATTGATTTCAACACAAATCAAATATTTGAAGAGTGGAAGAAAATAAACAACTTAGCGAAAAGAGCTGAAGCTATCGGAACATTAACTGGTATTATGAATGGTGAAAAACCTTATTTCCATATTGAGTGGATTATGGATCACGTATTCAAATTAACACCTGAAGAAAAAGCTGAGAATCAAAAGTACTGGGCTAAAGATGCTGCTGGTGCAGGTGCTGCTCCTGGAGCTGCTGGTGCTCAGGGCGCTCCTGCTCAGGGTGGTGCTCAGATGGGGGGTGAAATGGGTGCTCAGGGTGGTGCTCAAGCTGCTCCGGTCCAAGGTGGTGCTCAACCAGCTCCAGAAGCTCCGGCTCAGGGCGGTGCTCAACCAGCTCCAGAAGCTCCAGCTCAGGGCGGTGCTCAAGGTGGAAGTTCTGAATTTGAGTTTTAATTCTTAATATATAGATATATGTATAGTATATATGTTTTAAAATGTCCATTATCAAATGAAATAAGATATGTTGGTCAGACAAGAATGTCAATGTTTATATCAATACGATACAAACTTAAAACTCATAAAAAGATGGAATTTTGCTAAAGAATGTTGTGACTTTCACCAAATATCAAGAGGGAATGTTTCAATGGCAGCTAAGGTTAATTCTGAAAGAGACAAAGATTTTATTATTAGACATGGGTTTATATTTTCTTTTGTTGAAAAGTCTTAAACAAAAAACCTCTCAAATGAGAGGTTTTTTTATGCTATATTCTTTTCTTCTTTTATATAAAAATAAACAAATTGACCACTATCATCAAAGTATATTGATAAATCAAGTTCGAGTCCAGAATCTAATATTCCGATTATAGTTCGACCTAAATCAGTTTGTAATGGTTTCCATTCAATTTCCAATTCTTCTACAAAATCATCCTTTATAATCATTGATATTCCTTTGACTGTAAAAACAATATCGGATAGCATTGGATCAAAAGCCCTACCACTTAGTTTACCATATTCATTGATATCTTCAATATCAAACTGAATTCTTTTACCCTCAAGTAAAGTATTTAGCTTTATTTCCCTTTTGAATTGTATCCATTGAGACCATTTTTGTAATTTATCCTCAAATTGAGATAGTTTAATTCCATCTAAATAGAATTTATACTTTCTACTCTTCAAATGTGAATCACCACCATCTATTCTAAATACTTGTCCCATTATTAAAATCTTAAAAAGTCTATTTGTTTCTTTTCTAAATCAACAGATTTAACTACAACTTTGATAGGATCTCCTAATCTAATTTTATCACCTAAATCACTTGTCACAAAATAGTTATCTGGATAAGCAATCCATTTACCTTCTAATGTTCCAAGTTTAATTAAACCCTCACATTTACTTTCATTTAGTTCAACATAAATACCTCTATCTAAAACACCTGAAACAATACCGTCAAATACTTGACCAATTCTGTCACCTAAGTATTCAGCTTGTTTATACTTAATAGAATCTCTTTGAGCTTTAGCTGAAACAACTTCTTGTTTAGATATCCACTCACACTTTTTTTCTAAATCAGCCTTTTTAACATCTTTATTATATCCCTCACTTTTAAGAGCCATTGATAATAGTCTATGTGTTAACATATCACTATATCTTCTAATCGGACTCGTAAAGTGTGAATAGTGTTCAAAACCTAATCCGTAGTGACCAATGTTTCTAGTTGTATATTTTGCTTTTTGTTGAGCTCTAACTATTAGTGTTGTAATAATGTTTTCTTCATTAGTTCCTTTACACTTTTTCATTAGATCATTTATCACCAATTTTGTCTTTTCTGGAGTGTCTCCGTAATTTACTTCATATCCTAATGTTGAGATAAATGTTTTTATGTGTTCAAGTTTGGTTTCATCTGGTTCTTCGTGTATTCTGTTAACACAAGGAAGTCCTCTCGATTTAATAAACTTAGCAACTTCTCTATTTGCCAATAACATATACTCTTCAATTAGGTGATTAGCTTCTTTTTGTTCTTTCAAATAAAGACCGATTGGTTTTTTATTATCATCAGCTAATTTGAACTTAACTTCAACACCACCGATTTCCATAGAACCTCCTAACATTCTTCGTCTTCTCATTTTTAAAGCCAATCTATGTAATTCTAATATAACTTCATCACACTCTTTCCATTCTTCTGATGGAGTTCCTCTATCAGTAACTTCTTGAGCCATTTCATAAGAGTAATCTTTGTTTACGTTAACAATAGTTCTACCAAACCAAGTGTTTTCAATTCTTCCATTAGTATCTAATTCAACTATAACCGAATAACAAAGTTTATCACTACCTGATTTAAGTGAACATATCCCATTACTTAATCTTTTTGGTATCATAGGAACACATCTATCTACTAAATAAACAGATGAAGATCTTTTATAAGCTTCGTTATCTAACTCTGATCCTGGTTTAATGTAATGTGTAACATCCGCTATGTTTATGGATACAAATCTTTTACCATCTTTGAATTCCAAACCGATTGTATCATCAGCATCTTTAGAATCAAACGGATCTATACCAATAGTTGTTACATTTCTTAAATCTCTCCTTTTAGATATTTCCTTTTCGGTAATAACCTCTGGAATTAATTCTGATTCATTTAATACTTCTTGTGGAAAATCTACTGGTAGGTTGTACTCATACATAATAGCATTCATCTCAGTTTCATTTTCACCAACAGTTCCTAATATTTTAACTATTTTGGCGGTGGGTGATTTTTGACCGTTTTCCCAACTATCGAATTGAACTAAAACTTTTTGATCATTTTCTGCTGAATGTTTTCCTTTGATATAAAAATCAACATGGATCTTTGAATTGTCTGGTATGACAAATGTGTGGTCTTTTTTTACTTGGGTAGTTCCCACAAACTCTAATTTGAATCTTTCGAGTACTTCTGTAACTCTTGCTTCTAGTTTTTTCTCTCCTTTGAAAAGGACGAATCTTACTTTATCTAAGTGTAATGAATTTAAAGTTCTTTTTTTATGCACAAAAAATTCTTTTCCATCTACTTTGACTGCCGCATTACCGGTAACGGAGAACTCTATTTGAGATTCGAGAATATCTCCTTCGTTGTATTTAGCCATCTTTACTAATTTTATTCTTTTTTGAGATATTATCTACACCATATTTTTCGACTAATGTAGTTTTCATTTTGGATAATACCTTTTTATTTTGTATCGGATAATCAACTCCAAAATTTTTTCTAAGAGTTTCTTTTCTTTTTACTTCAGAGCACTTTCTACAAAAGTAGTCACCCCAGTTTTTATTATCATATTTGAGGTAGTTTTTATAGATAACTTCTTTTTCTATTCCACAACTATCACACTTACACTTTACTTTATGATGAGATCCTTTTGAAAGAAGTTCAACTGGAATTGTTATAGTTTCACCCAATATTATATCGTAACCTAAATCTTCATAGTAATGAAAATTGGATTCACTAATTTTTACATCTATTTCTCTAGTTAAAATCATTTTATATAATTATACACTTATTCTATTTTCTATTTTGAAAATGTTTTAAAAATCATGGTTTAAAAAGACTCTTCGTATATATAAAATATTGATACTGTAAAAAATCCATCTATATAAAAGAGAGCTTTCATAACTCAATATATACTCTATAATTTATACAAAAAATAACTATTTTACATGAAACCAGTCTTAATTGTAGAAAATTCAACTAACTCTTTAATAAGAGAAAGTCAAGTTTCTGGCAAGAAGGATTATATTTTAGGTGGTATTTTCACAGAGTTCGGAGTTAAAAACCGTAATGAGAGAATTTACACAGCTGATAAATTTCTTCCTGCTTTACAAGAGATGAACGAAAGAATGTCGGGTTTAGGTGCAGTCTATGGTGAGTTTGATCATCCAGATGTATTTGACACTTCACTTTCAAGAGCTTCTCACATAATTACGAAAGCTAATTATGTTAAGGAATCTAACCATGTTGCTGGTGAAATCAGATTGTTAAGTACTTATTGGGGTAGAGAGGCTAAGGCACTTGTTGATGACGGGTGTCCTGTTTTTGTTTCTTCTCGTGCTGCTGGTATTACTGAGTCTGATGGAACAGTTTCATTAAAGAAACTATTTACTTATGATATCGTTGCTGATCCAGGTTTTGCTTCAGCAAAAATGAGTGTTAAGGTTCTTAATGAGTCATTAGGTTACGAAACTTCAAAATCTAACTTTAGGATATATGAAATGTCCGATGAGTCAAAAATAAATGATCTATTTAACATGAACAAAAACGAGTATGTTACTAAGAAACAATTAACTGATTACTCTCAGTATTTAGTTAAGGAATTAGCTTCTACTAAGAAAGAAGTTAAAAGTGCTATTTCCAAAGGTAACTTAAGCCCTAAGAAATTAGAACAACTACTTGAGTATTATGATGAATTAAATACTACTAATACACAAGTTGTTAAGTATCTAGATTATTTAGCTGAAAAAGTTCAAATTATGGTTAATGAGAACAAGTCTTTGAAAGAAACAACTGACAAACTTATCAAACATAATGACTATTTAGCTGAAAATCTTGAAAAAGCTGTTAATTACTCTGAGTATTTAGCTGAGAACTTAGATAAGAATATTGCTTATTCTGAGTATGTTGCTGAAAACTTAGATAAAAACATCGCTTACTCTGAGTATATCGCTGAGAACTTAGATAAGAATATTGCTTATTCTGAGTATGTTGCTGAAAACTTAGATAAAAACATCGCTTACTCTGAGTATTTAGCTGAGAATTTAGATAAGAATATCGCTTATTCTGAATATATCGCTGAGAACTTAGATAAAAACATCGCTTACTCTGAGTACATCGCTGAGCACGTTGATAATTCAATTGCTTATTCTGAGTATTTAGCTGAGCATGTTGAAGGTAATATTGCTTACTCTGAGTATATCGCTGAACACTTAGATGATAATATTGCCTATTCTGAATATATCGCGGAGAACTTAGATAAAACTATTTCTTACGCTGGTTTAATTACAGAAAAATTAAATGGTGGTAAATTATTCGAATCAGAAGGAGCTTTTCCTGAATTACACGCACACGGTTTTGAATCATTAGAAGATGAGAACGAAGACGAAGAAGAGTCTTGGTCATCAGAGGATGAGGATGAAGATTGTGGACCTAATGGAATTCCACACGTTGATTCTGAAGAAGTACACGCACACGAAGAAAATGAAGACGAGGATGAAGACGAAGATTGTGGTCCAATGAACTATGAAGTTTCAGGTCACGACGAATCAGAGTTATCTGAATCTATTAATAAATTAATCGAGGAAGCTAAAAAACGTAAAGTTTCTGAGACATCAGATATGAATTTCTTAAAATTCTTATCTAAATCACAAGTTGATAGTTTTTACGCTTTAACTAACGAGGAACAAGAGACAGTTAAATTACACATAAACGAAAGTAGTTACTTCACACAAAAAGAAGTATTGTCTTTAATCTCTGAAGCATTATCAACTAAAAATGAAACTCTTGAAGAAAGAGTTATCAGAATGATGCCTGAAAACACTGAGGCTATCTGGAATCAGTTAAACGAATCTGCTAAAAAATCTATGTTATCACAAGCTAGATTATATCCAGAGGAAATGTTAATGACTGAATCACAAGTTGAGCATTTCTGGGCAACTAGAAATCTTAAAACAAATGAGTCTGTAACTAAGAAATTAGTTTCTCATGATGCTTTAATTCAAGAAGATAAATTATCTGATAATGAAGTAAATGCTATTATGGAAAGATTCAAAAACATTTAATCTATAAAAAATCCACACTTACAAAAAACGAGTAAAAATAAGGAAATATATAGATTATTAAAAAAATAAAAAAATAAATTAAATTATGTCACACATTAGAATAGACAAAGCGAAAGCAACTAAGAAATGGGCTCCAGTTCTTGAGAACATGGGAGTTACAGGTGATAGAGTTGAATGGATGTCAGAATATGCTGAGTACCACTCTATCAACGAGAACGCGTATGTAAACGCATCTAACGTAGCTGGTATGGGAGCAGTTCTTAATCCAGTTATCGGTGGACCTTCTGGTACAACAGTAGGTTCAAATTGGACTGGTGTTGCTGGTTCAGGAGACGTAGGTCAAAACCTTTTACCAGTAGCTATGAAAATTGCTGCTCAAACAATCGGTTTAGATTTAGTAGCTGTTAAACCTTCTCCAGGTCCGAAAATCGATTTACTTTATATTGATTTCCAATATGATGATACTAGATTAGGAGCATCTGACGAGAGACCACAAGTTTTCAAATTATATACAACTAACTTGAATACTGCTACAACTGGTGTTATCGCACAAATTAGAACAGCTTTAGCTAGTACTACAATTACTGAAACAACTGGTGGTTTATCTGGCGGTAGATTATTCCTTACTGGAATCAACGCACAAACTGCAACTGCATCTGCGTTCACACAAACTGAACCAGCTAACAAAGCTAACGTAGTTGAGTTCTTAGGTTTCTCAAGAGTTGATGGTTTCCCAATCTTCAGAGCTTACAGACAAGCTAACACAGCTCACACAGGTGTAAATCAATTTACAACTGCTTGGTCTTTTGACTCAACAAGAAACACTTTCTCTGCTACAGCTTCCATGGCATCACAATTTGCTTATGTAGGATTTAACGCTAATACAGGTGTTGATATTCAATTAGTATCAGCATTAGAAGATCATATCCCTGGTTTCTCTGCAAACTGGACTGGTACTGCTACTTCTAACGCATCTGGTTCATTCCCAATGAATAGAGATGCTGATGATGATTCTTACGCTGGAGTTATCGGACCAAAAATTTCTTCTAAAACTATCGCAGTTGGTACTATCGAAGTATCTTCAGCTTTAAGAAGAACAGAAATCGAAGATATTAAAGCTAACACAGGTATGGATATCGTTCAAAAAATGGAATCTATCCTTGTTAATGAATTATCTCAAACAATTTCTAAACAAATCGTTTCTAAGATTTTTGAAATGGGTGCTCTTAACAGAACTACTTCTCCAGCACAAACTGGTTTAGGTGTTACAACTGTTAACAGTTCAACTGCTTCTTCAATCTTTGACTTAGATACTAATTACGCTGGTTCAGCGGTAACTGGTGAAACTACTCACGCGGTACAAAGAAAATTGATCACTAAAATTGCTCACGCTTCTAACTACATCGCAACTGAGGGTCGTGTAGGTCCTGCTCAATACCTTATCACAAACGGAGGTTTAGCTGCAGCACTTCAAGACATCGCTGGTTATACAATTAACCCAGTTAAATCTAAATTAAATGGATCTGGTCAGTTATATCCAGTTGGTTCAATTGGTGATATCTCTATCTATGTTGATCCATATATGAAATATAACGATAACAGAATCGTTTTAGGTAGAAAAAACAACCCTGATCAACCAGGTATCATTTTCGTACCTTACTTAATGGCTCAATCTATCTCAGTTATTTCTGAAGCGACTTTCGCTCCAAGAATGTTACTAAGATCTAGATACGCAGTAGCTGAAGTTGGTTGGTTCCCACAAAAACAATTTATGACTATTATCGTTAGTGATAGTAAACAATTACTTAACTAATAGTTAATAAAGATATAAAAAACTCCTCTGATGAGGAGTTTTTTTATTTTATATACTTTTCATTTTTAATATATAAACTATGAAAATACGAAACTTTAATAAATTTATAAAAGAGAATTTAACAACACCAAAATCTGATGTTGATGAATTTAGTAAAAATGGATATGAAGTTAAACACAAAAAAATTGTAGATACTAACAATCCAGATATTCAATATGATGTGTATTGGGGTAGAAATGCTAAAACAAATGATTTTTTAACTCAAAACTTTTCAGGTAAACATGCCTCACAATTAGGAGGATCCCTTCCAAGTAAAAATGATTTATGGATGCACATTACTAGTTACTTAAATAAAGAGAATTTCTATAAAACTAAATCTGGTGATGTCTTTGAAGGTAACGAACCCGAAAGAAGAGTTGTTGGAACACATTTAATTATTAAGACTCTAAAAGATGATAAAGTTCCCGAAAATGTTATTTTACAAGCTGCTGATATAGTTAGAAAAAATAGTAATTTGGAAATAATAAGTAATGAAGGTAAAAGAAGAATAGTAGCATCTGACTTAGATAACTGTGATATTGTTTTTTGTACAAAAGACTATGTTAGGAAAGATCCTGGTAGCGCCTTAGGTCAAGTTCAAGTAGACCACTCTAACTCTAGATACGTACAATTCTCAAAGGGGTCGGTTAAAATATCAAATTAAAAATTAATATATACTAAAAATAAAAATATAAAAAATGGCAGAAGAAACAAATCTACCAAAAATAAAAATATCTAAAGAATTAGCATCAGTATTACAAAAAACCGAAGATTTAGGTGATTATATCTCATTTGAAATAATTTGTATGGGAGATGATGATAGTGAGCATTTTAATGGTTTAAAAATTACAGATGTAAACGTTTCAAAGAAAGATTTTTGTTTTGAGGTAACTACATTAGATGGTAAGAAAATGGACATGAAATGTGGCAATTTCATTAGATACTATTTTCATAACTATTTCACACCAAGTGATATTCAAAACTTTGTTACTCTTTATAATAAAGTTAAAAACGGCGAGTCAGTTGCTGATGAAAAGATTCCAATCAATGTTCCAAAGTTTGAATATAATCCGTTAGATCCAAGATCTACTTTTCTTTCACTTGTTACAAAAACATATCCTCACGGCCATGAAGATGAAGTTCTTCAGTTCTTACCTCAATTAGATAAAGATATCGTTGGTAATTATTATAAAATAATTGGTGGTGGTAATCCAACAACAATGTTTACTTGTCACTTAGATACCGCAGATAGAAAACAAGCTGTTACAAGACTTTATTCTATTCAAGTTGATGATCAAGAACATATTGTTACTGATGGCACAACAGTATTAGGAGCTGATGATAAATCAGGCACAACAGTTATGTTATACATGATGGCTAAAAATGTACCAGGTCTTTATTACTTCTTTATTGGTGAAGAAAGAGGTGGTATTGGTTCAAGAGCCTTAGCTGATAAGTATGATGAAGTTCCTTATTTGAAAAATATTAAAAGATGTGTTTCTTTTGATAGAAGAAAAACTATCTCTGTAATTACTTCTCAAGCGGGTGGTGTTTGTTGTTCTGATGAGTTCGCAAACGCTCTTTGTGCTGAATATAATAAAAATGGATTGAATCTTAAACCAGATCCAACTGGTGTATTTACAGATTCAGCTTCATTTATTGATGATATTTCTGAATGTACAAATGTGTCAGTTGGTTATCTTAATGAACACACTGGTAAAGAAATTCAAAATATGGATTACTTAATAGATCTTTGTAAAGCATCTGTTAATGTCGATTGGGATTCATTACCAGCAGTTAGAACTGTTCAGGATAGAGCGGCTATGAAAGAAATGATTAATAGAATTAAGTCATCAAATAAAGAGTTTGTTGATGCTCTTAAAGGTGTTAATCTTGATAAAACCATTTCAACTGATTATGGTAATGTTTATGTTAATTTTGACTTAGATAATGAAGATATTGATAATATCATTGAAAGTTTGAAAGAATTAAGAAGAGTAATGAAGTTAAATAAAAAACCAACTTCTTGTGTTTTTGATGAAACATACTTACAAGTATTCTTAGGTAAAGAAAGTGGTCAAAAAGTAACAACTTTAGATATCGAAGAAGAGGAAGAGGATGATAAATATGAATCTAAAAAACTAAAAAAATACGATCAATTCTTAACTGAAAGATATTGGGATGATGAAGAAGGTCAGTATGAAGATGATGAAGATGATGAAGATGACCAAGAAAAAAATATTGAACACCTTAAATATCTTTTAAGACAAATGTTGACAAAAGCAGGTATCAAAAACTCAACAATTACTAATAATGGATTGAATTTGAAAATACAAATTATTCCAACATCATACGGAATGGTTAATTATTTCTACAAATTGGATGATATTATTCACATCTACGAAACAATTAAAAAATTCGATAAAGATATTTTAGTTGATTTTGATTTAGAATGTGATATTTGGGAAACTAAAAAAATAGAACCTTTATTTATCTTTAACTTTTATTCAATTGAAGATGAGGAAGATTTTAGTCTACCATTTTAATAAAATTAAATAACTCACTGAAAAGTGAGTTATTTTTTTTTAAACTTTTTTGTGTTTTTAAAATATTATATATACATTTGTAGAAATAATTACAAACAACTATGGGGATGTCATTAGATTCGCCTAGCAGATTGGAGGTGGTTATGCAGGTATCGGGTTTTCGTATGACCGATTAATAAATTAGATGATAAACGTCGTAAATGGCAACACAAATGAAGTAGGAACTCGTGAAGATTTAGTAGCGGCCCTAAAAGGAATCAAAGCTGAAGAGCTTGAGTTAGTTTAAGAGAAACTAATCAAAAAAATTCTCCAACTGTATCACACAGCCCAAATGTGAAACCAGAATTGTTAGAGTGATGGGTCAGTTCAACTAACTATTTTGTAAGTTTAGAAAAATTTACTAAGCCTGTAAACGAGTAATTACAAACAACTGAGTAGTACATGTCGAGCAGTGCGACATCATCTCCACAAGAAAAAACCCACATTATTGTGGGTTTTTTATTTTCAGTAATAATTAAATAGTTAAAAGCCACTAAATAGAATTGAGGTGACCATCTTTCATTTTCTTATTCTTGTTAAATTCACTAAAATCTTTAGTAATATCACAACCTTTACATATCTTCATAATATATATATTAAAAAAATAGACCTTCCTTATGGGTGAAATTAAAAAAAAGTATAATTCTGATAAAAATTCCAAAAAAAAGTATAATTCTGATAAAACTTTTATTCAAATATCAAAGGATTTACACCAACAAGTAAAATCTCATTGTATGATGAATAATATCTCTATTAGAGAATTTTTGGAAAAAATAATTAATCAAAATTTATGATTGATAGGTTTGAGGGAAGATGGAGATTTCTATCCAATTTCTATCCCTGTGAGATTGAACATCAAGGTATAATATATAAAAGCATAGAAGCATTCTATGTTGCAATGAAGTGTAATAATGAACAAATGATTAATGGTAAACATTATACCGTTGGTGATTTTCGGGAAATGATTGCTTTCACACCAAATCCAGGTTTAGTTAAAAAGATTGGTCAAAAAATTAAAGTTCGTTCTGATTGGGATGAAAAAAGATTAGATTTTATGAATTGGGCCGTTCGTGAAAAATTCAAAGATGTTAATTTAGCTGAACTTCTTCTTAGTACTGAAGATATGGAGTTAATTGAAGGTAACGTTTGGAATGATACCTTCTGGGGAGTTTGTAATGGTAAAGGTCACAACCATCTTGGTAAAATACTTATGAAAGTTCGTGATGAAATTAGAGGTATTGAAAAGAAAACTGGATTAGAAGATTTTTTCAATTAAAACTTATAGTTAAGTTATCTCTATAATTAAAGATAAAAATAAATATAGAAAATAATATGTGTGCAATGATAAGTTATTTTGGTGGCAAGAGTTCATCAGCTTTCCATGATTTTATAAATAAGAAAATTCCAAAAAATGGAATAAAAACATATTTAGAACCTTTTAGTGGTAGCTTTGCTACATATATGGACGACTCAAATCTAAAATTTGATACGGTTATCTATAATGATAAAAATCGACATCAAGTTAATTTATATAAGTGTTGTTCAGAACCAGAAAAATTCTTACCCTATTTAGAAAATCTAAAACAGACTCTTCTTTTTACAAAAGAAACTGATCCACTTAAAAAGTGGGACTTCTATAAAAAAGTATATCATGAGTATATTAAGAATGATTTTCTTGATAATAACGATTTTGAAATTGGTGATTTTGAAAAAGCTGCTATTTACGCCTTTTTAATAACTTCAAGTTTTTCCAGTGTTTTTCCTAGAGGTGGGGGTTTTTCAGGATATAAAAAAGATAAAGATAAACTTAAATTAGAAGTTCTTATTGATAAATTGAAAAAGAATAAGTACACAACTAAGTTACAATCTATCAAAGAGTTCAATAATATCGATTTTGAAGAACTTATTACTAAATATGATAGTGAAGATACTTATATCTATTTAGATCCACCATACGCGAGATTTAACGAATCAAAAGGAGAAGATGATGCTAAGAGATTATTCTGGTATGGTGCTGACACAGATGGTGTATTTGGACCAGCTTCTCATAGAAGATTATTAGAATTACTTAAAACTACAAAATCAAGATGGTCACTTTCATATTATTATTTTCCATTATTAGAAGAATTGTTACCAAAAGATAAATATATGTGGTTTGAGAAAGAAGTATTTAGAAGTTCTGCTCATGGTGGTAATAATTCAGATTTGAAAAAAGAACAAGAAAAAGGTGTTGAATTACTTATATGTAATTATAATCCAGAAACAGGAGAAAAATTATGATGGATTTTAAGAATCCTAATTATAGATTAGTATATTATATTGATGATGATTTTAATATGTCATTATCTATTGCTAAATCTATAATTAGAGATAAAAAAATTGATAAATTATTAAATGGTAATTGATGAATTAGATAAGATTTATAAATTAGGTTATATTATAACCATAGATTGGAATATGTGTTTTACAATAACATTACCACATTACCATTCACAAAACTTTGGTTATGATTGTAATGTAATGGTATGTCAGTTTGATGATACAATTCCGAATATAAAGTTTTTAGAAGTAATTGAATACTGTTGTGATATTTTTTATGAGTGGCACAATGAATATGAAAGTATAATTGATGATACGACACCTGAAGAGTTTAGTAAAATAACATTAGGTAATATAACAACAAGAGTTAGAAGAGATCTAAAGTTGGATAAGTTATTATAAACAAAAAGAGAGTCAAATGACTCTCTTTTTTTATTTTCTTTTTAACCACTCATCAAATCTTAGAGAGTAATCCCCATCACTGTCTAAACATTCTCTTTGGTATTTTTTATAAACTCTTAAACAAATTTCTTTTTCTTCTGTTGTGATTTCCTCACTGTATCTTTCACCATTCATTCCAGCATAACCCTCATCAGAGAATACACCTTCATTAGTTTCTTCTTCCATAGAATCTAACGTATCTTCTATTTCATCAACTGAATAGTCTGTTAATTTATGAGTAACTGGATTATACTCAGTTCTCTTATTGCCAATATGTTGTTGGTCTTCAGAGTTAGGTTTAGATTGAAGATCAGCTTTTTTCAATTTAGATTCTTCAGATCCTTTATTTTGTAAATAATCCTTAAAGTTAACAACTTTTCTATTCACATTAAAAGTTGGTTGGTTATCTTTATAAGTCATAGTTTAGTCTTTATTTTTTAATTTTCTATCTAATAATTTCGCTACATTTGATCCAATAAAATAGTGAATGTTATTAAGTGTATCAGTTTCAACTGTTTTTATTTCATCCATAAATTTGAATTGAAATTTATATTTATCAACTTCATCTTTTTCTTTTTCACCTTCTATTTTCCAAATTGATAGTTCAATTTTATAGTTATTATTTATATTTACCTTAAAATCAAAAGTAGTTTGATCACAAGGCGTTGTCTTAAATTTTGGACTATATTCAACATCAAAAACTGAGTAATCAGTTATCTTAGCTCTTTTCATATAGTAGTTTAAGAACATTGCAGGTGCCTCAATAAAGTCGGAAAGGATTTGTATATCTTCACCAAAGTCATTAGAGTCAACAACATCTTCAATTTTTTCTTGAAGGTCTATAATATTATCAAATTCTATTTTGTGATAAACACAGTTGATATCATATAAGTAAATAAAAGAGTTTTCTACCAAATGTCTTTTACCAGTATCAACCTTAAAGATAAATTTTGTATGAATAATAGTAGCATTTTCAGTACTTAAACCTTGTAACGAGATTACTAGTTTCAAAAAATCTTCACCTTTTGGACTTTCATAAACAGTTTCAATAGTAGAAACTTTACCATCTTCTTCACTGAAGAATTCTTTGAACATATTTTCTATTTCAGATATTTTGATATTCATAATATTAATTAAATTGTTTATCGTAAGATTGATTTTTCATCTCAATTACTTTATTAATGTATCCATTTCTTCTAAGTAACTTAAAAATTAGATTACCAATTGAAAACTCACCACTTTCACTTTCTAATCCACTTTTTCTAAAGTCTTTAACTTTTTTCCAAATTTTATCAATTTTTTCCTTAAAGTGTTCGTATTTATCTTCTTCAACTTGAGTTTCTAAATCATCGATGGATTCCATCACAGTCTCGGCTTTCATTCTGATAAGTTTTTCATCTGGCTCGAACTCTACTTTTTGTGGTTTTTTAATCCATTCATTTTTCATAAGTGAGAAAACTCCACCCATTCTACCAGCTTTTATACTAGCCTTCATGTCATTTTCATCTTGAATAGCAACTTCAACTTCATATCCTTTTATTTTAATATCATGTTGAGAGTTCCACATTTTTTTAGCATAATCACATAATTTCTCAGCTAATTCAATATCATCATCAATATCTTTTAGATCGACAATAATATGTAAATCATAATCTGAATATCTTTCAGACCAGTTATAATTACAGAGTGAACCACATAGAACTATATCGATAACATCTGTCTTAATATCAGTTCCTTCAAAGAAATCTTGACCAATTCTAAGTAAGTTTCTTCTAACATCTGAATCTAAATCAAAATTATTCCAAATTTTATCATTTAACTCATCTTTAATATAAAAAGATTTTATTGGTTCAAAATCATCTTGAACAAATTCAAAAAATTTATTAAGTTTCATAGAGTATATATTAAAAATAATTTTTCATTATTTGTTAATAACGTCGAAGAGATATGTGTGTCCTTCGTTCCAATAAAAAAACATCATTTCTTCTGTTGTTTCTTCTGGAACAATTATATATGATGGAAAAGTCCATCCTTTATAAACATAAATTGGTGATTGGTCTATTATTGATTGTTTAAATACCAAATATTGAGTCTCTGGATTAAAAGTTTCTTCCATAATACCATCTAAAATAATTTTCTATTCTTATTTGCACTGCTTCTGATAAAAAATAATCAAACACTAATCCTGATGCTATTGAATTACCCCCTAATGTTTGTGATGAGTTACCACCAAAACGAAGGACTATATCACTAAAGGAAGCAGCACCAAGAATATAGGTTGTTGCCGTGTAGTTAGATTGTTTTATTCCATTTATATACATCTCCATAACATCTCTAGGTGGCATTATTCCGGTGCCATTTTGAGTTAATCTCAATTTCAATGTTATTATATAAAATTCTGATACACTTAGTGGATAAGAAGTTATTGTACAGTCGGTTGTATTTGGATCCCCAATGAAGTTAGCTGTTATTGTACCACCATTTGATACTAATGTAAAGTCACCCGGAGTATCCGCAAATGTCGTAGATATACTATTGAATAAAAATTGTCCACTAGATCCAGTAGGTTTAGCTACAATAATAAGAGTTGCTTCAGTTTTAGCATTTAAAATTTGTGATGTTGCTATAAAGTCAGTGGTATCAAAATCTATTGATGATTTAATACCATAAACAGAACCGGTTACTCTGTTTGGATCTGATGATACAGAAAAAGTTTCAACACTACTAGTTATTAGATTGGTCACTGATAAAACGTTATTAGAAGCGTTTACTGTACAACTCTCAGCATTCCAATAAAGTATAGGTGCTTTAACACCTGATATTAAAACCGGATCTTGCATGTTTCTTCGGTTCATTATACCATTGTTTAATCCATTAACTGATCCACTTCTCATTTGAGAAAGAGATCTACCAGATTTTATACCCGGTCTAAAACCATTTAATTTATTACCACTTTCTAATCCAGTTCCCATTTTTATTCATAAGTTTCACCAAACATTGTAAATATTAATTGTCGGTTTGTAGTTAAAGTTGTATTGTAAGCAGCCTTTAAATGATGACCTGCCTTTAAATTGAAGTAAGTAACACCATTACCATCGGCTTGTCCTGAGAAAATTGCGGAGGCGTTGGTGGTTGAATACAAATCAAAATTTACAATTGCTGTTGTATTACCTGAGTTAACTGGACATGAACCTTGATAAAGTCTTATATCTTTTGTTCCATCACTTAAAGTAACTGTTATTGTTTGAATATTCGCAGTATCCGTTGATGTAACTCCTATTCCATAAATTCTTCTATCATATGAAGTTGTACCACCCGTTATATCATATAATGTATTGGCGACGGTTGGAATGTAAAAACCAGTTGCTGAAGCAGTAGCAAAATGAGTTGTACTCATAAAAGAATTAGATGTGAATTTTATACTATTTGCCATAATATTTAAATATTTTTATTCATAAGTTTCTCCATAAGCAGTAAAACTAATTAATTGAGAACTAGTTATAGAAGCACTATAAGCACATTTTATACTGCATCCTACTGGTATGTTAAAATAGGTTACACCATTAGCATCTCTCTGTCTTTGAAATAAAGATGCTATATTTGATGTGTTAAATAAGTCTGTTACAGTTGGAGTTGTCGATCCAATTGCTACTGTTATTTGAAATATTTGTGAGTTTTTGATATTATCATTTAAAAATACAGTTAGTGTCTGAGCTGCACCTGTATTGAAAACTGATAATCCGTATAATCTTCTTTCATATGAAAATGTACCACCTAATATTTCATAAGCAGTGGATGTTGTGGTTGGTGTGTAAAATCCAGTTGCTGAAGCGGTTGCAAACAAAGTACCAATTGTAAATATATTTGATGTAAAAGTTAAATTACTAGCCATTTTCTAAATAATATTTACTTATATATTTAGAAATGATTCCTCCATCAAAGATTGTTTGAAAAGAATAATAAAGTATTTAATATCATTAAGTCACTTGTTACTGAGTTTGTAATTGTACCTGAAAATGTTCCAGTTAATTGTTCGTTACCAGTAACAACTAAGTTTGTACCATCAAATGTTAAATTAGATTCAACAAAACCATTTGGTTGAATTCCATCTAATGTTATAACACCATTATTGGTTGTTCCTGTTAATAATAATAAACCACTTGTACCGGACGTTCCAAAACTACCGGATGTTCCGCTAGTTCCATCACTTCCGGATGTTCCGCTAGTTCCAGCACTTCCGGACGTTCCACTAACACCTTGACTACCAGAAACACCGGACGTCCCGCTAATTCCATCACTTCCGGATGTTCCGCTAGTTCCATCACTTCCGGATGTTCCGCTAGTTCCATCACTTCCGGATGTTCCGCTAGTTCCAGCACTTCCGGATGTTCCACCACCACCTCCTCCACCATTAGTTCCAGATGTACCAGAAGTTCCACTACCACTACCAAATGATGACCAAGCACTACCATTAAATTTATAGATTGTATCATCTACTGTGTTATAGTAAATTTGACCTTCGTAAAATCCAGTAGGTTCTGTGGCTGATGTATGTATTTTCGTACCATATCCATCAGATACTACACCATTTTCATCAATATATAAAGCATCTGGTAAATTACTACCATTATTTATATTAAAGTGCATTCGGTAAGCAGCCACACTATAAGTTACATATCCAGTACCAGCATAATTTAGAGCATCATTAGCAACTCCAAATCCCTCACTACCAAGACCGATTGCAAATTGACTACCACCAGAAGCACTATAAAATCTTGATATGTATTCAGGTGATAAAGAAGTTCCATAAACATTTGATTTACCAGTAACACTTAAAGTAGTTCCGTCAAATGTTAAGTTAGATTCAACTGTTCCATTTGGAGAAGAGCCATTTAGTGTAATAACACCATTATCGGTACTACCAGTTAGTAATAATAAACCTGATGTTCCTGCACTTCCAGAACTACCAAATGTACCACTTGTACCGGAAGAACCAGATGTTCCAGAGCTTCCAGATGTTCCTGCACTTCCACTTGTTCCTGCACTTCCACTTGTTCCTGCACTTCCTGATGTTCCTGAAGATCCTGCACTTCCACTTGTTCCTGAAGATCCTGCACTTCCAGATGTTCCTGCACTTCCTGCACTTCCAGATGTTCCTGCACTTCCT
>SXGQ01789392.1_pt1 | contig 22253 bp, 20 predicted proteins | sample 3178371 | NCBI WGS metagenome assembly SXGQ01 (sample SAMN11356859, study PRJNA531348) | freshwater metagenome | isolation source: freshwater sample F1-20 | place: China: Fuxian Lake, Yuxi | collected 2017-12-25 | reverse complement strand
GCACCGCAAGACCCATTACACCGAGACACCGATCAAGCCGCTGCGGGTGTACGAAGAAATGAACAAGGTGTTCCCCCGCGACACCATTTATGTCACCACGATCGGCCTGAGCCAGATTGCCGGTGCCCAGTTCCGCCTTCCCTATGTGCAGGTGCTGGTCAACAACAGCTACCTGGGGCTGATTCGCCAAAGCCAGCGCGGCTTTGAGATGGACTACTGCGTGCAGCTGGCTTTTGAGAACCAAAACGTCAGCGACCCGGCGCTGCGAAGCTACGGTGTGGATCACCAGGCGGTGGTTCAGGGGCTGGGTTGCAAGTCCCTGCGCGTGACCGACCCCGAAAAAATTGAAGCTGCGTTGCACGAAGCGCAGCGCATGGCACAGCAGTACCGGGTGCCGGTGGTGGTGGAGGTGATTCTGGAGAAGGTCACCAACATTGCCATGGGTACCGAGATCGACAAGATCAACGAGTTTGAGGACATCGACTGCCGCCATCCGGAAGGCAGGCAGGGCCTGGAGTTGGCGGGTTTGCTTGATTAAAAACCCCGGGGGGCTTGCGGCGGCCCTGCAAAACCAGTGCGACCGTATGGGCCATATTCAGCCGGCGGGTAAGCGTGACCGGAAACTTGGCCTGGTCTGGCGCAGCACTTGCCAACAAGCTTGCGGCATTCGGCGGTCTCCGCTCTGGCCGCGCTGGCATTGCGCGCTTGCAGATGGCCTCAAGGCGACCCTGTCTGAGGCGCTGCAGGCCGCAGGGACAGGGCGGTACCGAAGACGATCACTGCGCTGCACACAAGCATCCACGGGGTGATGGTTTCATGTAAAAAAATCATCCCGTAGACCACGGCGAACACAGGTACTACAAAGGTCACCGTGATGGCGCGTGACGGGCCAACTTTTTCGATCAGACTGAAAAAAAGAACATAGGCCAAACCGGTGCAAAAAAGCCCCACCACCAGCACCGCCAGCCAGGCCGTGTTGCCGGGCATCTGTGCCGGCCACAGCCACCAAGTGGGCAGCGCCAGGCCCACGGTGGCGCCAAGTTGGCTGCCGGTGGCCGTCACCAATGTGGGTAGGCCTGCCAAATAGCGTTTGGTGTAACTGGCCGAGACGCCGTAGCACAGGCAAGCCAGCAAACAGGCCAGCACCGCCCAGCCGGTGCTCAGGCCGCTGGCGTCGGGTTTGAAGCTGGCCTTGTCCCAGGCCAGCATCGCCACCCCCAGAAAGCCGATAGCCAGGCCCAGAATCCGGCTGCGGCCAGGGCGGTCACGCAGCCAGCCCCAGGCAATCAGGGCGCCAAACAGCGGCACTGTGGCGTTGAGAATCGACGCCAGCCCCGAGCTGATAGCCAGCAGCGCGTACGAAAAGCAGACAAAGGGGATGGCCGAGTTGAGCATGCCGACCAGCAGCAGTTGTTTGGAGTGCCTCAGCAGCGTGCGCCCATGACCCTGCCAAAAAAGCAGCGGCAGCAGGCACAGGCTCGCCACGGCTACGCGCACGCCCACCGTGGGCAGGGCACCGAACTCGGTGTTGGCGATTCTCATGAACAAAAAAGAGCCACCCCACAGGGCGGCGAGCAGCAAAAATTCAAGTTGCCATGGCTTTTGGGCCGAGAGAATGTTCAAGCAGGGCTTTCAAGGGGCAGGCCGGGGAGCCAGGGAAGGCAGCCTCGGTTGGCCGAAGGTGGGGCTTGGCGCAAATGCTGCGCCTTCGAGCTGCAAGAGCGCCACTTTTCGCGGCAGCCCGCCGGCATAGCCGGTGAGGGCGCCGCCGGTTCCGAGCACCCGGTGGCAGGGCACGATGATACCCAGGGGGTTGCGACCGACCGCTGCGCCCACGGCACGGGCTGCCCTCGGTCGTCCGATGGCTGCTGCGATCGCGCTGTAGCTGCAGCTGCCGCCGCGGGGGATGTCTTGCAGGGCGCGCCAAACCGCCTGCTCAAAGGCGCTGCCGCCGGCCAGGCTCAGCGGCAGCGCAAACTGGCTGCGCCGCCCGGCCAGGTAGTCGCCGAGTTGGACGCTGGCCAGGACCAGCACCGGGTGCTCTTGGGCTTGATGCCAGCGGCTGCCATCGGGCTGGTGCCGTTGGCCGTCAAACCATAGGCCCACCAGCGCCACGTCGGTGGCGGCGAGCACGATGGAGCCCAATGTGCTGGGCACGGAGGCGCAGGCCAGTGAATCAGAAAATTTCATGGTGTTGCAGACCTTTGAAACTGATGGACTGAGGGCTGAGATTAGTTTGCTGGTTCACGGCGCTGGCAGCGGGCCCGATGCCGCGTCGCCAGCCGACTGCAGGCTGGCCCAGGCGCGGATGACGCCATAGCTGCGCCAGGGTTGCCAGGCTTGTGCCACCGCCAATGCGGTCTGCGCCGCCCGGGGCTGGCCCTGCAGGCCCAGTGCCCGGTGCAGCGCCAGGTCGCTGGCGGGCAGTGCGTCGGGCCAGCTCAATGCCCGCATGGCGATGTACTGGGCGGTCCAGTCACCCACGCCGGGCAGGCTGCGCAGGGTGGCCACGGTGGGGGCTAGCTCGGCACCCGGCTCCAGTTGCAGCTGCCCGCTCAGACAGCACTGGGCCAGAGCTTGGATGGCGGCCTGCTTTTGGCGGGTTAGACCCAAAGCCCCAAGCGAATCGCCTCTGGCCTGGGCCAAGGCCTCGGGGCTGGGGAACAGGCGGTTCAAGCCGGTAATTGGGGTGAGCAGCGGCTCGCCCCAGCGGGCAACCAGCCGATTGGCTAAGGTGCGGGCGCCTGCCACGCTGATCTGCTGGCCTAGCACGGCGCGCACTGCCAGCTCAAAGCCGTCCAGGGCGCCAGGCAGGCGCAGGCCGTCCCCGTGCGGGAAATGCGCGTGCAGTTGCGGGTTGATGGCCTGGGGGTCAGCATCGAGATCGAGCCAGGCGCGGGCCTTGGCAAGCAGCAACGGCAGCAGGGGCTGCAGCGCCTGGCTCACCCGCAGGTTCAGTCGGGCGCGGCTTGGGTCAAACTGGCCCTGCACCCAGCCGTTCAGGGTGTGCCCGCCCTGCCTCAGGCTGACCGTGCGGGCCAGGGCGGGTGCGCCGCCGTGCGGCGACACCAACTCCACGCCGTCGAGCTGGCGCTGGGCAAAAAAGGCCAGCATCGCCGCCGTGTCATAGGGCGGGCGATAGGCCAGCCGCAGCAGCAGGCCGGGCTGGGCGGGCAGCGCTGCCCGGCTGCGGCGCAAGCCCGACGGGTTCAGGCCGTAGTGGCCGCTGAAGGCGGCGTGCAAGCGGCGTTGGCTGCCAAAGCCGCTCAGGCGGGCCACCTCGGGCACCGCCAGCGTGGTGTCGGTCAGCAGCTGCTTGGCGCACAGCAGGCGCCGGGTTTGAAGGTATTGCAAGGGCGAGACGCCCAGTTGCGACTCAAAAATACGGCGCAGGTGGCGGTCGCTCACGCCCAGCCGCTGGGCCAGCTGGGGCATGCCGGGCGGGTCCGGACCGGTCAATCGCGCGGTATCAAGGAGCTGCACCGCCTGCACGGCCAGGATGCCGGCTGCGTCTTGGGTGGACCAGGCAGCAGCACCTGGCAGGGGGCGGTGGCGGCCGGGGGCGAGCTCGGGCCGACAGCGCAGGCAGGGCCTGAAGCCAGCGCGTTCGGCCTGGGCCGCGTGCGTGAAAAAACGACAGTTGTCGCGGCGCGGTGTGCGTACCCGGCAGACCGGGCGGCAGTAGATGCCGGTCGAGCTGACGCCGGCGAAAAAACAGCCATCAAAACGCGGGTCACGGGCCAGCAGTGCGCGGTAGCAGGCCTCGCCATCGGGGCCGGGGGGTGCTTTTGTTATGCGGGGCATGCAGGCCATGATACCTGCCGATTGCGCGCTCTGAGCTGCTGCAGTGGCCGTTTCCGGACCTGTAGTTCGCAGCAGGTCGGCCCCTACAATCAGTAGTTCAAAATCACCACCAGGCAGGGCCCCTGACATGCAACTTGACGCCGCTATTTTCAAGGCCTATGACATCCGGGGTGTCGTACCCGGCGCGATTGATGCTGCGGTAGCCGAAGGGCTGGGCCGCGCTTTTGGAACCGTGGCGCTGGCCGAGGGCGAGACGGCCGTGGCGGTGGGGCGTGATGGCCGCCTGAGCGGACCAGGGCTGGTGGCCGCGCTGATCCGGGGCCTGGTGGAAAGCGGCATTGAGGTGATCGACATCGGCTTGGCGACCACGCCCATGCTGTACTTTGCTGCCAGTACCCTGTGCCGCAGCGGTATTCAGCTCACCGGCAGCCATAACCCGCGTGATTACAACGGGTTCAAGATGGTGTTGGCTGGTCGGGCCATTTTTGGCGACGAGATCCAGGCCTTGCGCCACATGATGGCGGCGGGCAGCTGGGCCCTCAAAGCCGGTGGCCGGGTGCGATCGGTCGATGTGCTGCCAGCCTACCGCGAGCGCATCGTCGGCGACATCCGGCTGGCGCGGCCGATGAAGATCGTGGTTGACTCAGGCAACGGCATTGCCGGCGCCTCGGCACCAGACCTGTTTCGCGCTGTTGGCTGTGAAGTCACGGAGTTGTACAGCGAGGTCGACGGCAACTTTCCCAACCACCACCCCGACCCGAGCAAACCCGAGAACCTGCGCGATCTGATTGCCGCCCTGCAGGCCAGCGACGCCGAACTTGGCCTGGCCTTTGATGGTGACGGCGACCGCCTGGGCATAGTGACGCGCGAGGGCCACACCATTTACCCGGACCGCCAGATGATGCTGTTTGCGCAGGATGTGCTGTCCCGCGTGCCGGGCGGCACCATTTTGTTTGATGTGAAATGCTCGCAGCGCCTGGCGCCGGCGATCGTGGCGGCAGGCGGCCAGCCGCTGATGTACAAGACCGGGCACTCGCTGATCAAGGCGCGTATGAAAGAGCTCGATTCGCCGCTGGGCGGCGAGATGAGCGGGCATATTTTCTTCAAGGAGCGCTGGTTCGGTTTTGACGATGGCACCTATGCCGGTTGCCGGCTGCTGGAAATTTTGAGCCGCAGCGCCGACGCCAACGCGGTGCTGAACGCTTTGCCCAGCAGTTTTTCCACGCCCGAACTCAATGTGAAATGCGCCGAGGGTGAGCCGCACCAGTTGGTGGCGCAACTGCAGGTGCAGGCGCATTTTGCTGCGCCGGCAGTCTTGAACTTGATCGATGGCCTGCGGGTCGACTGGCCCGATGGCTTTGGCCTGATCCGCGCCTCCAACACCACGCCGGTGCTGGTGCTGCGTTTTGAAGGCCACACGCCCGAGGCGCTGGCGCGTATTCAGGCTGAGTTGTTGGCGCTGCTGCGAACCGTCAAGCCCGAGGCCACGCTGGACCAGGCGGCGCATTGAAAATCCTGATCGTCAAGCTGTCTTCGCTTGGCGACGTGGTACACGCCATGCCCGCTGCGCAAGACCTGCGGCAAGTCTTTGCGCAGGCCCAGATTGATTGGGTGGTGGAGCCCGCTTTTGCGCCTTTGCTGCGCTGCTGCAGCGGTTTGCGCCGGGTCATTGAGTGTGATTTGCGGCGCTGGCGCCGCGCCCCCTTGGCCGCTGGTACACGGACCGCCTGGCGTGCTTTTTGCGCTGATTTACAAAGCGAGGCTTACGACCGTGTGTTGGACCTGCAGGGCCTGAGCAAGTCGGCGCTGGTGGCCTGGCTGGCGCGCTTGGCGCCCGGTGGGCAGCGCGTAGCGCTGGCCAATCGCACTGACGGCTCCTCGTACGAGGCGCCAACCCGCTGGGTGGCCGACCAGGCCCTGCTGTTACCCAGGCGCATCGGCGCAGTAGACCGCAGCCGCACCCTGTGCGCCAAGGCGCTGGGCTACCAGCTGCCTGGGGCATTGTCTTTCGGCCTGCTGGCCCAGCCCGGCAGCACGGCGCAGGCTCAGGGCCAAGCCAGCCCAGGTCAGGTTGCCACCCCTTGGGTTGGTCCCCGGGTGGTGGTGCTGGTGCACGGCAGCTCCCGGGCGGATAAACAGTGGTCGGTAGCCGCCTGGCGAGCGCTGGGGCAGCGGCTGATCGACAGTGGCTTTAGCCTGGCCCTGCCGCACGGCAATGACGCTGAAGAGCAGCAGGCGCGGCAAATCGCCCGTAGCCTGTCGGCGGCCCATGTCTGGCCCCGACAGGGACTTGATGCATTGAGCGATGCCATGGCCGGCTGCGCTGGCGTGGTGGGGGTGGACAGTGGCCTGAGCCATATTGCGGTAGCCCTGGGCCTGGTCCATGTGCAAATCTACAACTTTGAAACGGCCTGGCGCACCGGACCAACCGGCTTGGCCAAGCAGTGCAGCGTTTATGCGCAGCCGACACCCACGGTCGACCAGGTTTGGCAGGCCTGGCAGACTGTTTGCCCCAGGGCGGTGTGCGCTTGATAGGTCGGCTGTATTCGCTGGCCATGTTGTTGGCCCAGCCTGCCGTGCGGCGCAAGCTGGCTCGGCGTGCCCGGGCAGAGCCGCTGTATGCCCAGGCGGTGCCCGAGCGCTTTGGCCACTACGACACGGCCTGGCCGGCCGACCCGGGCACGACCGTGTGGGTGCACGCGGTGTCGTTGGGCGAGACCCGCACCGCAGCGCTGATGATCGAGCACTTGCGCCTGGCCCTGCCGGGCATGCGCCTGGTGCTAAGCCATGGCACGGCGACCGGCCGCGCCGAGGGGCAGCGGCTGCTGCGGCCCGGTGATGTGCAGGTCTGGCAGCCCTGGGACAGCGAGCCTGCAGTGCGCCGGTTTTTAGACCATTTTCGGCCCCGCATTGGTCTTTTGATGGAGACCGAGGTATGGCCCAATTGGGTTGCGGCCTGTCAAGAGCGCGGGCTGCCACTGGTTTTGGCCAACGCCCGTTTGAGTGAGCAGTCGCTCAACAAAGCACTGCGCCTGGCCTGGCTGGCACGGCCGGCTTACCGGGGCCTGGCGGCAGTTTGGGCGCAGACGCCAGAGCATGCCAGCCGCTTGCGCCGGCTGGGGGCATTGGTGCCGGGCGTGTTTGGCAACCTCAAGTTCGATGCCCGCCCGGACGCGGGCCTGTTGGCGGCGGGGCGCCAAGGCCGGGCGGCTCGGCGAGCGCCGGTGGCCATGTTGGCAAGTTCGCGCGCGGGTGAGGAGGCGCAGTTGCTGCTGGCCCTGAAAGATCAAATACTCGGCGCCCGCGCCGCACAAGAGGCCTGGCCGGGCGATGCGCCAAGTCTCCAGACCCAGTGGCTGATCGTGCCGCGCCATCCGCAACGCTTTGACCAGGTGGCAGCCTTGATTGAAGCGCAGGGTTTTGCGCTGCAGCGGCGCAGCCAGGGTGGGCCCTGGCCGCCTGCTGATGCGCCAGCGCTGGCAAGCAGCCTGGGCAGTATTTGGCTGGGTGACACGCTCGGTGAGATGGCGCTGTATTACGGCCTGGCCGAACTGGCCCTGCTGGGGGGTAGCTTTGAGCCGCTGGGCGGGCAAAACCTGATCGAGGCCGCCGCCTGCGGCTGCCCACTGCTGATGGGCCCGCACACCTTCAATTTCGCCGAGGCCGCCAGGCTGGCCGTGACGGCTGGCGCAGCCCAGTCTGTAGCCTCAATGGCCGAGGCGCTGGCTACTGCGCAAGACCTGCTGGCCCAGCCTGAGCGCAGGTCTGCAATGGCGGCAGCCGCAGACCGCTTTGCCAGTGCCCACAGCGGCGCGGCGCAACGCACCGCTGCCGCGGTAGCGGCCTTAATTGGCCAGCAGCGTGTTGACCTGCTTTAAGTCCTCGGCCTTCAAAATGCCACTGGCCTGGTGTAGCTTGAGCCCGCCCAAGAGCACGTCATAACGGGCCTTGGCCAACTTGGCCTTGGTGTCAAACAACTGGCTTTGCGAATTGAGCACGTCGATGTTGATGCGCACGCCCACCTGGTAGCCCAGTTTGTTGGCGTCCAGGGCGCTTTGGCTGGACGCCTCTGCAGCCTGCAAGGCCTTGACCTGGCTTTGGCCAGACAACACGCCAAAAAAAGCAGCACGGCTGGCTTGCGCTACGCTGCGTTTGACCGCTTCGAGGTCAGTGCGGGTTTTTTCTTCCAGGGCCAGCGCCTCCTTGATGCGGTTCTCGATGGCATAGCCCGAGAACAGCGGCATGTTGAAGCTCAGGCCAACCGTGGCGGTGGTGGTGCGGTAGGACGTATCTACGGAGGCCGTGCCGTTGTTATTTGCCATGTTCAGATTGCCGGTGAGGTCTAGCGTGGGCAGGGTGGCAGTCTGGGCTTTTTTGGCTTCCATTTGTGCCACTTCAAAAGCCAGGCGGCTTTGCCGAACAGCGGGGTGCATTTCTTCTGATTTTTGCACCCAGGCCGCCACATCACCGGGTTGCACCGGAGGCAGTTGCAGGGGCAGCTTCACCGGCAGCGGCGCACTGTTGGTTTTACCCACGAGTTGGTCCAGGGCCAATTTTTTCACCTGCAGGTCATTTCGCCCGGCGATTTCCTGGGCTACCACAAGGTCAAAGCGGGCCTCAGCTTCCCGGGTGTCGGTGATGGTGGCGGTGCCCACCTGAAAATTGCGCTTGGCCGAGGCCAGTTGTTCAGTGACAGCGGCTTTTTGCGCCAACAAATAGGCCAGGCTATCTTGGGAGGCCAGCACATCAAAATAGGCGGTGCTGAGCTTCATGATCAGGTCTTGCTCGGCGCTGAGCAATTTTTGTTCTTCAACGTCAATCTGGCGCTTGCTTTGCTCGAAGGCGATTTGGTTGCCCGGGCGGTACAGGGGCTGGGAGGCGCTCAGAGTGGCGCTTTGAACATCGTAGCCACCTTGTTTGCTTTTTGCCAAGGTGTTGTCTACGGTGCTGATTGAAGCCGCAGCTGTCAGATCGATTTTGTACAGAGTGCCAGCACGGGCCTGCTCAGACTTGGCGACCGTCGCCTCAAACTGGTGCTGAGCCGATTGGTAACCGGCATCGAAGGCCCGGGCGGCTTCGTACAGCGTCACCAGGTTTTGGGCGCGGGCCGGCAGGGTGGCAGCGGCGGCAAGGGCCACGGACAAGGGCAGAAGACGAAATACGGTCATGTAATAGCCTGTCTGAAATAGATGGGGTTGCGGGAGCGCAAGATGCTCTCAGTAGCGCGCTACCGAGGCATCGAGCTCGGTTGACCAAGCGTCAATGCCGCCGGCGATGTTGGCCAAATAAGCAAAGCCTTGTGAACGCAAAAAACTCGCCACCTGCATGCTGCGCGAGCCATGGTGGCACAGGCAGGCAATCGGCTGCGCCGGGTCAAGCTCCTCGAGCCGGGCCTGCAGCGCGCCCATAGGGATGGACAGCAGCGTGAAGCCATCTGGGCGTACGCTGGCGGTGCGCAACTCGAGCGGCTCGCGCACGTCAAGCACCACCGGCTCGCCATGGGCTCTTGCGGTCTCCAGCCAGGCAGCGAGTTCTGAGGGTCGAATTTGGCTAATCATGGTAGGCTAAATCGGGCTGGCTAAAAATGAAAATGCGAGGGCTCGACAAAATGGGCCATGCGGGGTGCTACGGTGTCCCAGGGCTGGCGCGTGAGGTAATTGGCCTCGCCGGTGCGCTCAATCAGCGTGGCCCGCATCATCGGCTCATCGCCCACGATGGCCATCAGCCGCCCCCCGATTTTGAGCTGCGCCAGCAGGGCTGGCGGAACCTCGGCCAGCGAGCCACTCACCATGATCAGGTCAAACGGACCATCCTCTGGCGCCCCCTGTGCACCGTTGGCTAGGCGAACTTCAGCATTGTGTATGCTGGCCCGGCGCAGTTGGGCGGTGGCCAGTTGCGCCAATTCGGGCACAACTTCGAGCGAGAGCAGGCTGTGTGCCAGGTGCGCGAGCAGCGCGGCCATAAAGCCCGAGCCGCTGCCGATTTCAAGCACTTTGTGGTGTTTTTGCACGGCTGCGTCTTGCAGCATGCGGGCCTCGACGCGCGGGGCCAGCATGCACTGGCCCCAGCCCAAGGGGATCTCCATGTCAACAAAAGCCAGCGAGCGGTGCGCTATGGGCACAAAATCTTCGCGCCGTACCATCGAAAGCAGGTGCAACACATCAGCATCGGCCACGTCCCAGGGCCGGATTTGCTGTTCGATCATGTTGAAGCGGGCTTGTTCCAGGTCCATCCGTATGCTCCGAGGGGTGTATTGCGTGCGCATTGATTTTAGCCCGGCAGCTTGCGGTCCTGGTCGGGGCTGGCAGCCCAGCGCCGGCGCACCCATTGACCCAGATCGTCCATATAGCAATACATCACCGGCACCACCACCAGCGTGAGCAGCGAGGAGGTGATCAGCCCGCCGATCACAGCCTGCCCCATGGGCGCGCGCATCTCCGAGCCCTCGGTCAGCGCAAAGGCTAGCGGCACCATGCCGAAAATCATGGCCAGTGTGGTCATCAAAATCGGGCGCAAGCGCACCTTGGCCGCCAGCAGCAGGGCGGCGCTACGGTCTACACCGTCCGCGCGCGCGCGGATGGCAAAGTCGACCAACAGAATGGCATTCTTGGTAACCAGGCCCATCAGCATGATGACGCCAATGATCGAGAACATCGAGAGGGTCGAGTTGAACATCATCAGCGCCAAAACTACCCCAATCAAGGTCAGTGGCAATGCCGTCATCAGCGCCATCGGCTGCAAAAAGCTCTTGAACTGGCTGGCCAAAATCATGTAGATGAAGATCACCGCAAGTGCCAGTGCCGAAATCGCGTAATCAAAGGCCTCGCCCATGTCTTTAGTCGAACCGCCAAAGCGAAAGTTGTAGCCCGCCGGCAGGCTGATGCGGTCCATGGCTTTTTTGATGTCCGCCGACACCTCGCCGCTGGAGCGCCCAGACACATTGGCGCTGATGGCCACCTCGCGGTTCAAGTCGCGCCGGTTGACCTGGTTTGCCCCGATGGTGCTGCGCACCGTTGCCAGTTGGCCCAAGCGCACGATGCGCGGGCTGCCATCGGCCTGGGTGCCGACAGTGAACGGCACTTGGTCAAGGTCTTGCGGGCTGTTGCGGGCCTGTGGCGCCAGGCGCACATTGATGTCGTAGGTCTGGTCGTCGGCGGCGCGCCAGTTGCCCACGGTTTGGCCGGCCACCAGGGTGCGCAGGGCGTTGCCGACCTGGGACAGGTTGAGGCCCAGATCAGAGGCTACATCGCGGTTCACCTGGATGTCGAGCGCCGGCTTGCCCGGCTTGGCTGTGCTGTCTAGGTCCACCAGGCCAGGAATGTTGCGCACCTGCTCGAGGGTCAGGCGCGCCAAGCGCTCAAGCTCGGCGGTCTCGGCCCCCTGAATCGAAAAAGAGATCTGCTTTTGCCCACCGACGGAATCTGTCAGGCCGACATGGGTGACCGTGATTCCCGGTACCCGGCGCAGACGCTCGCGCAGCTGCACAGACATTTGCTCAACGCCGAGTTTGCGGGCATTGCGATCTACCAAGCGCACGTACATGCTGGCGTACATTTTGCCTTGGGCATTGCCCGTGTTGATGGTGGTCAGGGTGTAGCGTACTTCAGGAAAAGAGCGGACAACCGCCTCAACCTGTCGGGCGCGCTCCTCGGTGACTTCAAGCGATGAGCCGGCCGGCGTGTGAAAGCTCAGGGTGGTTTCGGAGAAGTCAGATTTGGGTACGAATTCGGTGCCCAACAAAGGCACCATGAAGACGCTGCCAATAAAAATCAGCAGTGCCATGCCCAGGGTGAGCAGTTTGTGCAGAAGGGCCCAGCGCAGCACCACCTGGTAGGCGTCTGCCAGGGCCTCGGTGACCTGGTCAAACCAGCCGGTGACGCGACCGATGGTTTTGTCATAGGCCGAGCGGGGCCCAGGCTTGGCGCCCGCGCCATGCGCCAGCACGCTGGGGTCGTGCCAGATGCTGGACATCATTGGGTCAAGGGTAAAGCTCACGAACATCGAGATCAGCACGGCGGCCACGATGGTGATGCCAAACTCGTGAAAAAACTTGCCGATGATGCCCCCCATGAATCCGATGGGAAGAAAAACCGCCACGATGGACAGGGTGGTGGCCATCACCGCCAGGCCAATCTCCTCGGTGCCATCGAGCGAGGCCTGGTAGGCGCTCTTGCCCATTTGCACGTGGCGGACGATGTTTTCCCGCACCACAATGGCGTCGTCGATCAGCAGGCCCACGCACAGGCTGAGCGCCATCAGGGTGATCATGTTGATGGTGAAGCCGGCCATGTACATGAACAAGAACGAGCCAATCAGGGCGATTGGCAGGGTCAGGCCGGTGATCACCGTGGAGCGCCAGGAGTTGAGAAACAGGAACACGATGAGCACGGTCAGCAGTGCACCTTCAATCAGCGTGCGGCGCACGTTATCGGCCGAGACCCGGATTTGACGCGAGCCGTCCGTGACCTGCTCGAGCCGCACCCCGGGCGGCAGCTGGTCTTTCATGGCAGCCATGGTTTTAATCAGGCCGTCGACCACAGCGATGGTGTTTTCGTCCTGCGACTTCTGCACATTGAGCAGCAGGGTGCGCTTTCCGTTGTACAGCGCCAGGCTTTCTGCCTCCTGGGCGTCGTCACTGACCCGGGCCAATTGCTCGATGCGTACCGGCGCGCCGCCCTTGCGCGCCACGATGATGCGGCCGAAGTCTTGCGGACGCTGCAGCCGCCCGGCAATCTGTATCACGCGCTCCTGCTCGCTTGAGCGGATGGCTCCCAGCGGGAGGTCCTGGTTGTCACTGCGAACTGCCGCAACCACCTGTTCGGGCGAGATGCCAAAACTCTCCAGGGCCTGTGGGTTGAGGTAGATATTGATCTCTCGGCGGGTCGCCCCAACCAGCGCGACAGAGCCCACGCCACGCACGTTCTCCAGGCGTTTTTTGAGGGTTTGCTCGGCCCAGTTGCTCAGTTCGACCGGGCTTGGCGCGGGCTTGCCGTTGACCGGCTCGGCCAGCACTGCCACCGACCAGATGGCCCGGGCCGAGGGGTCAAAGCGCAGCACCCGGGGCTCTTTGACCTCGGCGCGCAGGGTGGGCTTGATGGCGGCCACTTTTTCGCGCACATCATCGGCGGCCTTGCGCCCGTCGATGTGCAGGCCGAATTCGATCACCACCACCGACTGCCCCTCGTAGCTGCGCGAGGTCAGGGCGCTGATGCCGGCGATAGAGTTGACGCCTTCCTCAATCTTGCGCGAGACCTCACTCTCCACAATCTCGGGTGCGGCGCCGGGGTAGTCGGCAATCACCACCACCGTCGGGAAATCGATGTTGGGGAACTGGTCGACCTGCAAGCGCTGCAGGGAGAACAGGCCCAGCACCACCAGGGCCAGCATGACCATGGTGGCAAAAACCGGGTTTTTAAGGCTGACGCGCGTGAACCACATGGCTTATTGGCCCACTGGCAGTTTGACGCGCGTGCCCGCCCGCTGGCTGCCCAGCGTGCCCGAGAGGATGACAGCCCGATCCGGCAGGCCCTTGATGCCGACCATGGTTTGGTCTGCCTGCTCGCCGCGGGCGCCGAGCTCTACCGTTTGGTGTACCACCGCGCCGTCCTGGATCAGTAGCACATAGGGCAAGGGTTTGTCGGTGCGCACCGCTGCCAGGGGTACCGCCAGCACTTGCAGTTTGCCAATATTGAGCCGGCCCTGGGCAAACAGGCCCTGGCGCAGCCCCGGGTTGCTTTGCACGGCCAAGTAGGCCAGCACCGCCCTGCTGCCGGCCACCGCGCTGGGGTTGACCCGCAGCACCTTGGCACTCAAGGTTTGGCTGGTCCCCTCAATGCTGAGCACTGCCTCCTGACCCGGAAGCACCAAAAGCGAGTCAGCAGGGCTCAAGCTTGCTTCGAGCTCGAGCCGGCTGAGGTCCACAATTTCAAGAATACGGGTGTCTACCGCCAGCCGTTCGCCCGGCTGTGCCAGGCGTTGCGCGACCACCCCAGCCATAGGGGCACGCAGCACGGTGTCCTCAAGCGATTTGTTGGCCAGGTCGGCACCCGCTTGCGCGGCCCGAAAGCTGGCTTCGGCAGCGGCCAGGGACGCTGCCGAGGTGTCGAGTGCGGTTTTGGAAATGAAGCCCTGATCCACCAGTGAGCGGTTGTTGTCAAAGCTGCGTCTGGCGATGTCCACCTGCGCACGGGCCGCCTCGGCCTGTTGCTGGGCTTGGCGCACGCGGGCCTGGGACTCGGTGGCATCAATCCGCGCTACCACCTGCCCGGCGCTGACCCGATCGCCCTCGCGCAGCACCAGCCCCTGTAATTCGCCGGCCACGCGGGCCTTGACAAAAGCCGAGTTGCTCGCGCGCAGCGGACCTGCAATGGTCAGGCTCTGCACCAGCTCCAGCGTTTGCACACGCAGCACATCGGCGGCTGCAAGTTCCAGCACTGCTGGCACTTGCGCCGCTGACTGTTGCGCTGCAAGCTCGGCTTTTTGCGCCTGCCGAGTGGAAATCAAACGCAGCGCGCCCGCTGCCAGCAGCGCCAACACCAGAACCAGAATCAACCATTTAAGCCAAGATTTCATATTGCAAGAGAGTCCGAAGGGGCCGAGGAAGTCGAACGAACGCACAGGCCAGCGAGCAAAGCCTCGGCCTGAGCAGCGATGTAGCTTTCGGGATCAATTTGCACCGCGCTCGAGCAACTGCCCAGCGAATGCTTCCACATAGCCAAAAACATCAGGGGCGCCAGCACCGTGTAGGCGCCATATTTCATGTCCGGCACCGTAAATTCGCCGCGGTCCACGCCGCGCTGCAAAATACGCTGTATCAACAGCATGCCAGGCAACACCACCTCTTGCTCATAAAAGGCGGCCAATTCGGGGAAGTTCCTGGCCTCGCTCATCATCAGCTTGCTGATGCCCGAGATCTTGGTCGAGCCGATTCGCGCCCACCACATGCGCATGCTATAGCGCAGCATGTCGGCAGTGCTGCCCTCAAAACGCTCGAATTCCTGATGCCACTCCGGAAAGCGGCCCGACAGGTTGTGGCGCACCACGGCCTTCAACAACTCTTCTTTGCTGGGGAAATACAGAAACAATGTGCCCTTGGAGACGCCGGCCAGGTGGGCCACCTCTTCTACCCGGGTCGCAGCAAAGCCTTTTTGCACAAACAGCTCGAGCGCGGCATCGACCAACTCACCTGGACGCGCATCCTTGCGCCGCTCGTGCTTGGTATGGGCCGTGTGGGCGTGTATCAAGGGGTTTGCGTCGCTGCTCATGAGTTAATGACTGTCGGGTTAGTAATGTAGGCTGGCTGGGGGAACTTGTCAATATCCATACCCTGTATGCCCATGCCCTGCGGGGGCCTATGTTCTGGACAACGCTGCTGGGCCCCTGTAACTGCGGCTTTTACTGCGATCAGGACCCGTGTTTCTATGTAATTTTGAATGTGACAGGCGGCCTGGTCGCTACCCTGATCTAGCCACTGGGTTTTGGCTGTGGCGCGTAAGATGCGGGTCCGCGGCCGCAGGGCCCTGTCACCCAAGGAGAAGCCCATGTCAAATTCCAATCAAACCATTGTTCTTGGCGGTGGCTGCTTTTGGTGCACCGAGTCGGTGTTTCTGGCGGTGCAGGGCGTGGTGGACGTCGAGAGCGGCTACAGCAACGGCCAGGTCGTGCGGCCCAGCTACGAGCAGGTTTGCACCGGCCGCACTGGCTGCAACGAGGTGGTCAGATTGGTGTTTGACCCGGCCCTGATCAGCTTGCGCGAGGTTCTGGAGGTCTTTTTTGTGATCCACGACCCGACCACACTCAACCGCCAGGGCAACGACGCTGGCACCCAGTACCGCAGTGGCATCTACTTCAATGACGCGGCGCAGCAGGAGGTGGCGCAGGGGATGATCGCCGAGATGGCCGCTGGCGGCACTTACCGGCAGCCGATCGTGACCGAGGTGCTGCCTCTGGCCAACTACTGGCCGGCCGAGGACTATCACCAGGATTTCTTTGCGCGCAACCCTGGCCAAGGCTACTGCGTGGCCGTGGCCGCGCCCAAGGTGGCCAAGTTCCGCAAGACCTTTGCCCGGCTGGCCAAGTGAGGCCGCGCGCACTGACCGCCCGGCCGTCACGCCGTGCAAACAGGTCTTCTGAGCCCGGAGCAGCTTTGTTTTTGGGTGATAATGCAACTTGATTGCGGTATTGGCTTGGCCGACGGTAAGGTCAGCAAGCAGCCCCCTTTTCAGATCGACCTGGCGCTACCTGATTGTTATGGCTTCTCTTTTGCCCGGCACCGACCCGATCGACGCATTGCTGTCGGCCCACGGCCTGCGCCGTACCAGTGCGGCGCGCCAGGTGCTGGGTTGGTTGTTGGCCCATGCCGACACCAGTTACACCCACGCCCAACTGCAGGCTGCCCTGCAGGCCGAGCAGGCGCCGGCGCTTGACCGGGTCACGCTGTACCGGTTGATTGACCGGCTGACCCAGGTCGGGCTTTTGCTGTGCCGGGTCGACCTGCAACGGGTGCGCCGCTACCAGGCCATGCCGGCCAGCGTGCAGGCAGCGCCGCATTTCGAGTGCCAGAGCTGTCATCGGGACCAGCCGCTGGCCGGCGCGCTTCGTGCCAATACCGCAGATTTTGAAAAGGCCGCGCTCAATGCTTTGCAGGCGCTGCGCGCCCTCGGTTATCAGGGCCTGAGCCTGGATTTCTCGGTGCGGGGCCTGTGTGCCGATTGCGCCAAACCTGCGCCTGGAGCGCTGGCATGATTACCTGTCGTGGGCTTGCCTACCGTTACAAAGCGGGGCCATTGATCGCCTTTGCAGATATGACACTGCCCCAGGGCGGGGTGCTGATGGTCTCGGGGCCCTCGGGTTGCGGCAAGTCGACCTGGCTGTCCTTGGTGGCGGCCCTGATGCGACCGGCGGCTGGCCAAATCGAGGTGGCCGGGCAGGCCTTGGCCGGCCTGAGTGCTGCCGCAGCCGACGCCTGGCGCGCGCGCAACATCGGGTTTTTGCCGCAACGCTTGCATCTCAGCGCAGCGCTTAGCGTGCAGCGCAATTTAGCACTGGCCCAATGGGCGGGCGGCCAGCCAGAAGACCTGGCCGCCATCAGCCGGGCGCTTGAATCCTTGGGCGTGGCCGATTTGGCCCAGCGCAAGCCGGATCAATTGTCTGGAGGCCAGGCGCAGCGGGTGGCATTGGCCCGTGCTGTGCTGATGCGGCCAAAGCTGATCCTCGCTGACGAACCCACCGCCAGTCTGGATGATGAGGCTGCTGCCGCTGCCGTGGCCCTGATGCACCAGACCGCGCTGGCGCAGGGCGCGACGCTGGTCATTGCCAGCCACGATGCCCGGGTGGCGGCTTTGTTGATGCCCCGCCTGGCCTTGCCGGCAGGGCTTCAAACCATGCAGCTGCCCCGGCTTGCCGCCAAGAGTCAAGCAGCATGACAACGCTCGCATTGGCCTGGCGCTACCTGTGGTCACGCCCCCTGGGCGCGGCGCTCAACCTGCTTTTGCTGAGCCTGGGGCTCGCCTCAATCACCTTTTTGCTCTTGTTGGGCCATCAATTAAGCCGTGCGTTCGAGCGTGATCTGGCCGGCATTGACCTGGTGGTGGGCGCCAAGGGCAGCCCGCTGCAGCTGATCTTGAGCGGCGTGCTGCACCTGGACGTCCCCACCGGCAACGTGCCTTTGCAGGCGGTGCGGGAGCTGGAGAAAAATCCGCTGGTCGCCAGCATCATCCCGATCAGTCTGGGTGACAGTTTTCGTGGCTTTCGCATCGTCGGCACCTCGCTGGCTTATCCCGCCCATTACCAGGCCGCTCTGGCCCAAGGCCAGATGTGGCATGCGCCCATGCAAGCGGTTCTAGGCGCTGGCGCGGCCCGCGCACTGGGTTTGCAGCTTGGCCAAAGCTTTGTTGGCTCGCACGGTTTGGGCGCGGGTGGCCATACCCATGGTGACATGCCTTACAGCGTGACCGGCATTTTGGCGCCCACGGGCAGTGTTTTGGACCGGCTGATCCTGACCGACACCGCGTCGGTCTGGAAGGTGCACGAAACTGCCACCGCGCTGGATGCCGATGACCAAAAAATACTCGAGGAAGAACGCGAACTGACACTCGCACTGGTGCGTTACCGCACCCCTATGGCAGCCATGAGCCTGCCGCGCTTTGTCAACAGCAGCACCGAGATGCAGGCTGCCTCGCCGGCGCTGGAAATCTCCCGACTGCTGCGCATGCTGGGCATTGGCACCGATGTGTTGCAGGCCTTGGCTGGCGTGCTTTTGGTGACTGCCGCTTTGAGCGTTTTTCTGGCCCTGTGGAGTGCAGTGCGTGAGCGCCGTGCTGACCTGGCCCTGCTGCGCCTCTTGGGCGCGCCGGCGCCCCGGGTGGCCGCGCTGCTGATGGCTGAGGCGCTTTGGCTGGGCCTGCTGGCCGCAGTTCTGGGGCTGGGGCTGGGCCAACTGCTGTTGCAGTGGATTCGCTGGCAGTTGGCCCTTGATCAATCGCTGTTGATTGGTGGTCTGTTGTGGCCGCCCTCGCTGTGGTGGGTGCCAGCGCTGGCGCTGGGGGTGTCACTGGCGGCAGCGGTATTGCCGACGCTGGGGGCGTATCGTGTGAGTGTGCAAGAACTTCTTCAATCAAGGTAATTCCATGACAAAAATGCTTTTATTTGTTCTCTCGGCGGCTGTTTTTGCCAGTGTTTCTTTGGCTGCTGAAAAACATGGCGATAAGGAAACCAAGGCAGACATTCAGCGCCATCGCGCCATCGCAGCGGCCCACGAGGGTGCTGCAAAATGCCTGGAGGCGGGCAAAAAACAAGATGTGTGCAACAAGGAGTTGCAAGCGGCTTGCAAGGGTTTGGCGATTGGCAAATATTGCGGTATGAAGCACGAGCACTAAGATATCCACCTAACTTGAGGGACGGCCATGAAACATTCTTGGATCTTGACGTCGCTGCTGGCATTTGGCTTGCCATTGGCTGCATTTGCGCAACTCAGCCCCCCGATTGCCGGCGCGGGCACAGGTGCTGGGGTTCACAGCCCCAACAGCCCGATCGCGCCCCTGGTCGAGCGCGCCGATGTACTGCCCTGGTCGATGCTCACCGAGGTGAAAACCAAGTCGGTTAAAAATCGCCTGCTGCCGGTTTTTACACCGCAGGTGCAGGCGCTAAACGACAAGCCGCAGCGCATCCAGGGCTTCATGATGCCGCTAGAGCCGGGCGAGCGACAAAGGCATTTTCTGCTCAGCTCAGTGCCGATGAGCTGCTCGTTTTGCACCCCCGGTGGCCCCGAGAGCATGGTTGAAGTCAAAGCCCGAACCCCGGTCAAGTACACGCTAGAACCGGTGGTGATTGAGGGTCGGTTTGCGGTGCTGGCTGACGACCCCTATGGCCTGTACTACCGCGTCAGTGATGCGGTTGGCGTCAAGTAGTCCGCTGCGCCCGCTTTTGCGGGGCCAGCCGCGAGGCTGGACTGCGGCCAGGGGGGAGGCCTGCCCGCTGACGGCAGCGCTGGTCTGGGCTTTGGTCGCCATACTGGCCCTGAGCCTGTTGCTCGGGCAGACGCTGGGCCTGGTTCACGCTGTGTTGCACGGCGAGGCCATCGCTTACGCACATCGGCAGCACGCGGCCCACGACGAGCACCAGCACGAGAGCGACCACGACAACGGCCACGACCACGACCACGGGATTGAGTCCTGGCAGGCTAAGCCTGCCGCGCCCGGTACTGCCCTTGAAGCGCTGTTTGGCGAGCATGAAGACAGCTCAAACTGCCGCTTGTTTGACCAGTCCAGCCATGCTGATGTAGCCACTGGGCTGCCCCTGCTGGCCCTGGCCATGAGGCTGGTCTGCAGCCGCTTGTTGGTCGGCCTGGTCGAGCAGCCACTGCCTGCTGCTTGGGCGCTATTTGAAGCCCGCGGACCGCCTGCGGTTCGCTGAATCCCCCGTCTCATAAGTGCCAAGCCGCTGGCAGGTCTGCCGGTCGGCTGGTCTGTCTTTGTCGATTCAATCCAAATTCTCATGAAAAAAATTACTTTTGCCCTGGCTTGCCTGGGCTGTCTTGGCCTGCCTGCAGTGCGGGCACAAACCCTTGGCATCACCTTGGCGCCGGTCACGATCACCGGCAACCCGCTTGGCGCCACCGATCTGATCGCGCCAGTGTCCCAGTACGGCGGCACCGAGTTGCTGTTGCGCAGCAAGCCCACCTTGGGCGAAACCCTGGACGGCACGCCCGGCATCAGCAGCAGCTACTTTGGCCCCAACGCCAGCCGGCCAGTGATACGCGGCCTTGAGGGTGACCGCATCCGCATCCTGAACAATGGCGGCACCAGCCTGGATGCCTCTGGCCTCAGCCATGACCATGCGGTCGCGCTTGACCCGCTTGCTACCGAGCGCATCGAGGTCCTGCGCGGCCCCGGGGCCCTGCTCTATGGCGGCAGCGCTGTGGGCGGCGTGGTCAATGTGATCGACAACCGGATTCCGCGCGAAGCCCTGTTTGATGCCAAGGGTGGTGTAAGCGGCCGTGCCGACCTGGGGCTGGCCAGCGGCAATGCAGAGCGCAGTGCAGCCCTGCTGCTAGAGGCGGGTAATGACCGCTACACACTGCATGCCGACGTGTTCAGCCGCGGTACCGATGATGTGCAGGTGCCGGCGGACCTGGCCTGCACCCAGCCCGGGGCCCCGCCGCTGCAGCGGCGCATCTGCAACTCGGCCAGTCAGAGCCGGGGCGGCTCGTTGGGCGGCTCGCTGTTTTTTGACCGGGGGCGCCTGGGTGCCTCGATTAGCAGCTTTGGCAGTGACTATGGCACGGTGGCCGAAGACTCGGTGACGATTGGCATGCGCTCGGAGCGCTTGGCCGTGGACGGCGAGTTACGCGGCCTGGGCGGCGCGCTGCAAAGCCTCAGTGCAACTCTGGGCCGCAGCGTATACCAACACACCGAATTTGAAGGGCCCAAGGCTGGCACCGTGTTCAAGAGCAATGGCAACGACCTGCGCTTGCAGGCCCGTCAGGCCCGCTGGGGCGCGCTCGAAGGCGTGGTTGGCCTGCAGATCGAGCAGAGCAGTTTTTCGGCTGATGGGGACGAGGCCTTTGCGCCCTACAGCAACACCCGTCAGAGTGCCCTGTTTGCCCATGAAGAGCTGAGCACCCAATGGGGTCGCTTTAGTTTTGGCGCGCGTATGGAGTCGGTGTCGGTCGAGTCCCAGGGCAACCCCTTGGTGGCCCGCTTTGTCGCCGGCAGCCGCAGTTTCAGCCCGCGCAGCTATGCGCTGGGCGGCCTCTGGCCAGTGGCGGCAGGTTGGCAACTCACCGGCAACCTGGCCTTGACTGAGCGGGCCCCGCGCGACTACGAGCTGTATGCTGACGGGCCGCACTTAGCGACCCGTGCCTACGAGGTCGGCAACCCGGCGCTTGAGTTGGAGCGTTCCAGCAACCTTGACCTGGGCGCGGCCTGGGCCAGCGGAGCCCACCGCTTCAGCCTGAACGCCTTTGTCAATGAGTTCAGCAACTACATTTCCCAAGAGGCCTCCGGCCTGAGCCGGGAGACTGAGAGTGAACCCCTGCCCGAGTACCGCTACACCCAGGTGCCGGCCCGCTTTACCGGGCTCGAAGCCAGCGGCCGCGTGCGCCTGCTCGACGGGCCGCAGACCCTGGACCTCAGCCTGCGGGCAGACCTGGTGCGCGCCAGCAACACCCGCAACGCTCAGGCCTTGGCGCGCATTGCGCCGGCCCGCTTTGGCGCTACGCTGCAGACAGCTCTGGGCCCATGGACTGCCGAATTTGGTGCCAGCCATTCAGCCGCTCAGACCGAGGTGCCAAGCGGCCAGACTGCCAGCACGGCCTACACGCTGTGGCACACGGCCCTGGCCTACCGCATGAAGGCCGGCGCTGCCAGCCTGCTCTGGTTTGCCCGTCTGGACAACCTCAGCGACACCCTGGCTTATTCGGCCGCATCGATGCTGACGCAGACCGCGCCCGGCAAAGCTCCACTGCCAGGCCGCAGCGCAAAATTGGGACTTCAAGCCAGTTTTTGAATTCAGCCGAGATGGTCCATGAGAGTTTGGCCTGTTCCCAAACAGCACCGCAGGTACGCCTGATGAACAATCTCGGCTCAAGGGTGCGGCGGCCTGACCCAGGGCCTTGGCTAAGATAGGGCGATGGAGAGTCTCAATGAGCAGGCGCGGATCGAAGTGGCCATCATCGGTGGCGGGGTGATCGGTCTGGCCTGCGCTTTTCATTTGGCCCAGAATGGCCATGAAGTTGTGATTTTTGATCCTGCGCCCGGGCGCGGCGCATCCTACGGTAATGCGGGCGGCATCACACCAGGCTGGGTGGCACCCACGGCCACCATGGCGACCCTTCGCGCCTTACCCCGTATGCTGGCCGATCCTCTGTCGCCCTTGGCGATCCGGCCGGCCTATTTGCCGCGACTTGTCCCCTGGTTATGGAAGTTTGCGCTATCAGCCCGAGCGCATCG
>SXGQ01202314.1_pt1 | contig 22255 bp, 21 predicted proteins | sample 3178371 | NCBI WGS metagenome assembly SXGQ01 (sample SAMN11356859, study PRJNA531348) | freshwater metagenome | isolation source: freshwater sample F1-20 | place: China: Fuxian Lake, Yuxi | collected 2017-12-25 | reverse complement strand
TCGCCGGTCATGGCGACGATCTGTCCCTGCGCCTGCAGCCCCTCGACGATCTGCAGCTTTTGCTCGGGCCGCACCCGCGCGAACACGTTGACCTCGGCCAGGGCCTCGACGAGCGCCGCGCCCTGGTATTCATCCAGGTCCTCGCCGGTGAGGACGCGCACGCCGGGAATGCCGATCAGGTGCGCTACCGCCAGCGCCGTGGCCGGGTGATCGCCGGTGATCATCACCACGCGGATGCCGGCCAAGAGCGCCATGGCCACGGCGTCGGGCACTTCGGCGCGCGGCGGGTCCCAGAACAGCGCCAGCCCCAGCAGGTTCAGTTCCTGCTCGGCGCGGCCGGATCCCCACGCGATGGCCAGCACGCGGAACCCCTCGCGCGCGTACGCATCGGCCTTCTCTTGCCACGACTCGCGATCGGCCCCCGACAACACGCACCGGGCGAACAGCACCTCGGGCGCGCCCTTCAGGTAGCTGATCACGCGGCCGTGGTCGCGCACGCTGACGCGCGAGAACTTCCAGGCGCTGTCGAACGGCCGCTCGTCTTCCACGGGATGGGCGGCGCGCAATCGCGCGATGTCGGCGCCGTGCGCCTGCGCGTACCGCAGCAGTCCCAATTCAAGGGTGTCGCCGGCGCCGGTGGCGAGGTCCGCGTCGTTGGCGAGCACGACCGCGGCCAGCGCGCGCGGCACGTCCGAGACGTCGAGCGACCGCACGTCCATGCGGCTCTCGGTCAGCGTGCCGGTCTTGTCGGTGGCGATCACGGTGACCGACCCCAGCGCTTCCACGGCCGACAGCCGCCGCACGACCGCACGGTAGCGCGCCATGCGCTCGACGCCAAGCGCGAGCGCGACCGTCAGCACGGCCGGCAGCCCCTCGGGCACCGCCGCCACCGCCAGCGCCACGGCGAAGATGATTATCTCCGGGGCGCGGTCGAGGCCCTCGCCGAGCACGCCGAGCACGCCGAGCACGGCCGCGAGCGCCAGCACCCCTCGCGCGATGCGCCGGCCCAGTTGATCGACTCGCCGCTCGAGCGGCGTCTTCGCCGCCACGATCGAGCCCAGCATCGCGGCCAGCTTGCCCATGGCACTGGCCGGGCCGGTCCGCGTGACGTCCAGAAACGTACGGCCGCGGGCGAGCAGGGTGCCGCTGAAGGCCTCGGCCCCGTCGGACTTCTCCACCGGCAGCGACTCGCCGGTCAGCAGCGATTCGTCGAGCAGCGCGCCATGGGCATCGGCCAGCGTGCCGTCGGCCGGCACCCGATCGCCCGACTCGAGGCGCACGCGGTCGCCCGGCACCAGGGCCGTGGCCGGCTCGCGCGTGAGCGTGCCGTCACGCAGCACCCAGGCATGCGCGGCGGCCAGCGCGTTCAACTTGGCCAGTGCCGATTCCGACCGCCGCTCCTGGTACAGGCCGAGCGCGGCGTTGAACAGCAGGATCACGGCAATGGCGATCGCCTCGACGGGCCAGCCATGCGCGCCGTCGCCGATCCACAGCGCCAGGTCGAAGGCGAGGGCGAACAGCAGGATGTAGATCAGCGGGCTGGCGAACTGTCGCGCGAACCGCCGCCACAGCGGCACGGGCGGCTTCTCGGGCAGCGCATTCGGCCCGACTCGCGCCAACTCCGCTGCGGCTTGCGCGGTCGTCAAGCCATTCATCGGCTGCGGCTCACGCGGGGACGCTCAGGACTGGACACGTGGCCCCGCGCAGCACCGGCTGGCTGGTCGAACCCGACAGCATCGCCTCGATGCCGCCTGCGCCCTGCGCGCCCATCACGATCAGGTCGGCGCCGCCATCGGCCGAGCGCAACAGCAGTTGCTCGGCCCCGCGGCCGACCACCACCACTTCGTCGATGGCGCACCAGGTATGCGGTTCGCCGGCCAGCCGCGCATGCAGCCACTCGCCGGCGCGCGTGATCGCCTGTCGATGATATTTCGCCAGGTCGAGGTCCAGGAATGGGCTGGGCTCCGGTTCGTGCAGGAACTCGATCGCGTGCAGCACGGTGACCCGGCCGCCCGACTGCCGGCCCAGTTCGAGTGCCCATTGCAGGGCGGCCATCGATGCCGGCGAGAAGTCGACGCCGCACAGGATGTTCTTGAAGACCACCGGCAGTGCGGTGCCGGTGCCGGGTGCGGGCGGGACGGTCAGCACGGGGCACGGCGCGTTACGCACCACCCGTTCGGTGACCGAGCCCAGAAAGAGGCGGCTGAATCCCGAGCGGCCGTGCGTGCCCATGACCAGCAGGTCGGCGGGCAAGGTCGCGGCATGACGCAGGATGGTGGTGTGGACCACGCCGCTGTCGGCGACGAGCGACGTGCGATCGTCCTGGACCGGCGGCCCGGGGAGCCGCCGCAGTTCGGCCAACACCGCGTCGCGCGACGTGGCCAGGAGGATGCGCTCGGCCACGTCCATGCCGACCGCAGGTTCGATGGCGGTATCGAGGGTCGGCACCACGTGCAACAGCGTCAGCGTTGCGCCGTACCAGTGGGCAAATGCCTGGGCGTAGGTGGTGGCCCGCAGGGACGTTTCCGAAAAGTCGAGAGGGCAAAGCACGTGATTGAACTGCCTCATGGCCTCGTAGCTCCTGGGATGGCGATATCCCCTTCGAAGAGCATCAAGTGTGCCAAGGGAGTGGGCCTGAGATCGGTCCTTTGTGACCACAACCTCGGGAATTTTCCCCGAGAGCGGCCGCATTTTCAGCGGGTCGTATGGCATGCGGTGTGCATCTGTGGCCAGTGTGATCCGCGCCTCCGTGGTTGTCTTTACGGTTGGGCTGGCGCTCTCCGGATGCGCCAGTGGCCGCTTCGGTCCGCCGCCGGAAACCAAAGCGCCCGAAGGGCCGCGCACCCTCAGGCAGCTCAGCGTCGAAGAGCGCCGCGCGGTGGTTGCGCGCGCGCGCGTCTGGCAGCCGGTCAACACCTCGTCGCTCGATCTCATCAAGGGCCCGGCCCTTCCCGCCGCCGAGCGCGTCGCCGCCCACACCACCTGCACCTACGTGCATCCGGAAGCACCGCTCTCGGGCAATACGCCGAAGTTCCAGTGCGCGGTCGCCAAGGGCGATGGGGTGAAGGTGAAGTACGGGCAAGACAACGGCGAGGTCTACGCCGAGGTCGCGGCGAGCCGGCTGTTCTGGGCACTGGGGTTCAAGGCCGACACGATGCTGCCGACGCGCGTGACCTGCGTCAACTGTCCGGTCGATCCGTTTGCCGCCGGCACCACCGACTGGCGCAGCAAGCCGCCGACCGATGTCGCGACGCGCGTGTTCGATCCGGCGGTGATCGAGCGAGACGTGCCCGGCAAGAAGGTGGAGGTCCCCGGTTACGAAGGCTGGGCGTGGCCCGAACTCGATCAGTTCCACCCGCGCGGGGAAGGCGCGACGTGCGCACACCTGGATGCGCTGAAGCTCCTCGCGGTGTTCATCCAGCATTCCGATTCGAAGCCGGATCAGCAGGAGATCGTGTGCGAACAGGGCCGCACCCGCACGGATGCCGCCGGCCACGAGACCTGCCCGGCGCCGTGGCTGGTGATCAAGGACCTGGGGGCGACCTTCGGCAAGGCGACCCGCCTCAACAGCAGCAAGATGGTCCTGGCCGACTGGGATAGCGCGGGCATTTGGAAGGTCGTGCCACGAGGGCAGCACGTTAGTGCTGCCGGGCCAGCAAGCTGCCTCGGCGATCTGCCGCGCTCGCTCTCCGGCAGCCTCGAGGATCCCCGCATCGGCGAAGCGGGGCGCCGGTTCCTGTCGCGCCGGCTCGCGAGGCTGAGCGATCGGCAGATTCGCGACCTGTTCACGGTGTCGCAGGTCGAGAAGCGCGGCGAAGAGGTCACCGGCGGCGATGGCCACAAGCGGAGAGTGACCGTCGCCGACTGGGTGCGCGTGTTCAAGCGCAAGCGCAGCGAGATTGCGGCCGCCCGGTGCCAGCCGTAGTAAATTGGGCGCGACATGACACGATTCCGGGTAACGATGGCGGCCGCCCTGCTCTTGGGCGTCGCCCTCGGCATCGGGACGTACACGTTCGTCTACGCGAAGGGCTACTCCTATCTCACCAACGATCCGGCGGCCTGCGCCAACTGCCACGTCATGAGCGACCACTTGGCCGCGTGGCAGCGCTCCAGCCACCGGTCGGTCGCGGTCTGCAACGACTGCCACACGCCCGCGGGGCTGGTGCCGAAATACATCACCAAGGCGCAGAACGGTTTCTGGCACTCGTTCTACTTCACCACCGGCGGCTATCCCGATCCGCTGCGCATCACGCCGCGCAATCACGACGTCACCGAGATGGCGTGCCGGAAGTGCCATACCGAGATCACCTCGTCGATTGACCGCGCCCACAGCAACAGTGGCAGGGGCGGGGTGTCGTGCACGTCGTGCCACAACGAAGTAGGACACCTCGAATGAAGCAACTCATCTCCGTCCCCATGGCCGTCGCCCTGTTGTCGGCGGCCGCGGCCATTCTCGTGACGGCGCTGCTGGTGAACATCTTCACGCGGCAGCAGGAAGCGCAGACGCCGTTCTTCACGGTGGTGCAGCTGAACGACGAGATCGAGGACCCGGCCGTGTGGGGCCAGAACTTCCCCTTGCAGTACGACGGCTACCTCCGCACGGTGGACCAGGTGCGCACGCGCTACGGCGGCAGCGAAGCCATGCCGCGCACGCCCACCGCCAGCGACCCGCGCAGCATCGTCGCCCAGTCGCGCCTCGAAGAGGATCCGCGGCTCAAGACGCTGTGGGCCGGCTATGCGTTCTCGGTGGATTTCAGGGAAGAACGCGGCCACGCGTACATGCTGGATGACCAGACGCTGACCGAGCGGCAGAACGTAGTGCAGCAGCCAGGCACCTGCATGCACTGCCACGCCTCGGTGTACGTGCCGTACCAGAAGCTGGGCGGCGGCGACCTGATCAAGGGCTTCGAGGTGATGAACCGGATGAAGTACCAGGAGGCGCGCACCAAGGTGACGCATCCGGTGGCCTGCATTGACTGCCACGATCCGGCCACCATGAAGCTGCGCGTCACCCGTCCCGGTTTCCTCGAGGGCATCGTCAAGGTGAAGGCGGCGCAGGGCATCAAGGACTACGACGTCAATCGCGACGCCACCGGGCAGGAGATGCGCGCGTTTGTGTGCGGGCAGTGCCACGTCGAGTACTACTTCAAGGGTCCCGAGAAGCGGCTGACCTATCCCTGGGACAAGGGCATGAAGGCCGACGAGATTCTCGCGTATTACGAAGAGAACGGCTTCAGGGACTGGACGCACGCCGAGTCGGGGGCGCCGGCGCTCAAGGCGCAGCATCCCGAGTTCGAGATGTGGAACCAGGGCATCCACGCGAAGTCGGGCGTGACCTGCGCGGACTGCCACATGCCGTACCAGCGGGTCGGCGCCATGAAGATCAGCGACCACCACATCCGCAGCCCGCTGCTGAACATCAATCGCGCGTGCCAGACGTGTCATCGCTGGTCGGAAGAGGATTTGCGCCAGCGGGTCGAGACGATTCAGGACCGCACCTACAGCGTGCGCAACGTGGCGATGGATGCGCTGATGGCGCTCATCGCCGACATCAAGGCCGCGAAGGCCGCCGGCGCCACCGACGCGGAACTCGAAGCGCCCCGGCGTCACCAGCGGCGCGGCCAGTTCCTGCTGGACTTCAGTGAAGCGGAGAACTCCATGGGCTTCCATGCCGACCAGGAAGCCATGCGCGTGCTGGCGCTGTCGCTCGACGAGATCCGTCGCGGGCAGGCGGTGCTGCCCGGCAGCAAGGCCACCGCCGGCGCCGGCGGGCGGTAAAAGGGGACCTGCTCCCCTTTTGGTCGTGGAGGCAACCCTTTAGGGTTGCCTGTCCCGCGGCGACGCCAATCGCCTGGCAAGTTGCAAGGGCGAGACGACGCGGACGCCCTGGATGGTGCGGCCCATCAGGACGCCAAAGTCGCGGCGGTCGCCGGTGACGAACAGCTCGCACCGGCCCCTGATGGCGGCGCACAGCAGCGGCACGTCCTTCTCGGCCAGGGTGATCGGGAGCGGGAAGACCATCGACGGGACGACCTCCAGCTTCGGCAGGAGCGCCTCGAAGGCCGGTAACCACGCGGCACGCTTCAGCATTAGGTTGCGGCGCGCCTCTTCAATGGCGACATCACTGGTCACGGCGGCGCCGTGATCGAACAGCCACTCCAGCAAGCCAGCGAAGCTGCTGCCGGCATTGCTCGCCGAGAACAGCACATTGGCGTCGAGGAAAACGCGCATGCCCTACCTGGACGCGCGCGCCTTCGCGGCCTTGGCCGGCCTGGCCTTCGGCAGCAGCTTGCCAATCGCCGCCTCGTCGCGGGCAAACTCGGCAATCCGCGCCTCGGTGTAGAGCTCGAGTGGCACGCTGACCGACGGCCGCAACAGGATGCCGGCCTCGGTGCCCTCGAGGATCAGCTCGTCGTTGGCCTTCAGGCCGTAGGCCTGGCGCAGCGATGCCGGGATGGTGATGACGCCCCGATCGTTGAGAGTGACCTTGCTGACCATTTCCGCAGTATAGCAGTAATCCTGTAATTCTGCCTCTACCCACTCCCGCCCTGCCGATTGCTGTCCCAGCATCACCCACCCCCTCGACGACGGTGCCATCGTCCCCGGAGGCGCGCAAGAAGCAGGATCTGCGTACTTGGAATGGATGACTGGGGCCAGGCCCCCATTCTCACCCTGAACCAAAGACCCGTTGGAGCCGATAACTCCATGGATATGCCTCGTAACGCTGAAGTGATCCGCCAGTGGAAACTGCTGCTTCACCTTGACGGCCTGGCTCAGGGCCGCGCCGTGGATGAGCTGGCGGCCGAACTGGCCGTGAACAAGCGAACGGTGTGGCGGGACCTGGCGGCCCTGCAAGAAGCCGGCTTCCCGCTCGTCGATGCCAAGCGAGACCGCAAGACCGTGTGGCGGGTGATGCAGTTGCCGCTCAAGTCGCTGACCGACGCCGGCCTGTCGGTCACGGAAGTGTGCTCACTCTACATGAGCCGGGCCCTGCTGCTGACCCTGACCGGCTCGCCATTCGAGGCCGGCCTCAACTCGCTGCTAAAGAAAGTGCAGCGTGCCCTGTCGCCGAAGAGCCGCCAGTTCCTGGACGAGCTGCCCAACGTCGTGCGCGTCAGGCCCGAGCCGCGAAAGAAAGTGTCGGCCGGCTACAACGAGATGGTGGCGAAGCTCATCGAGGCCTCCACCCGGCGCAAGGCTGCCGAGATGCGCTATTTCTCCGTGAGCAGCAACCGGCAGAAAGACTACGTCGTGCATCCGTACGTCGTGGAGTACTCCGACGGCGGCCTGTATCTGCGCGCCTACGTGCCCGAGTACGACGAGGTGCGCATGTTCGCGGTCGAGCGCATCAAGACCATCCACATCACCGAGCAGTCGTTCACGCCCGTCAAGGCGGTGAGCGACGACGACTTCGAGCCGTCGCTTGGCCTCGGCAACGGCAAGCCCGAGCGCGTGATCCTCGAGTTCTCGGCCCGCGTCGCGCCCTACGTGCGCGAGCGGGTGTGGCACAAGTCCCAGCAAATCGAGGAACTGCCCGACAACGGCTTGCGCCTCGGGCTGACGGTGTCGCGCGACTGGGCCCTGCACGGCTGGATCCTGAGCTGGGGCCCACACGTGCGGGTCACGGCCCCGGCCGCGCTCGCCCACGTGATCCTCGACATGCTGGACGATGCGCGGGAATTCTATGTGCCGCGGCTCAAGTTCGAGACCACGTTCATGGCTCCGGCCGCTTCTTCCGGCGCGCCGTCCCTCCCGCTTCCCGGGAATGGGCGATCAGGTAAGCGTCGAAGTGCCGCCCCTTCATAGCCAGCGGCGTCATCACCTCGGCGAACGCGACCTCGTCGTGATGCAACTGGTCGATCAGCGCCAGCACGCCCTGGTCGCCCGGCGCCATGGCGCGCAGGTCGTCGACCGTCTCTCGCAAGATCCGCTTGGCCGCGTCGAAGTCGCCGCGCCGATTCGCGGCGAGCGCCGTCGAGCGGGCGCGTTCGGCCAGCATGGCGGCCACGAACAGGCGAACGTCCCGGTTCACGGACTGCCCGGCCTCGTCTGCCGCCGGTACCGAACGCCAGGTGACTGAGATGGGGTCGGTGACGAGCACGTGCTCGTGGTCCGACACGCGGCACTGCACGCCGAGGTGCGCACCTTCGGGATGCGCGCCCTTGAACGCGAGCGCCACAATCAGCACCAACTCCTGATCGGCCACCAGGTCGCCGCACTGCACGCGGAGCCAGCCGTCGGCCTGCCCTGACGGCAGCTCATTCAGGATCATCGCCTCGACGCCGGGGTCGCACGCCACCTCGAACACCACCTCGCGCGCCACCACTTCCAGCGTGTCGCCCAGCTCGCTGGCGAACAGATCCGGGATCTGCCTGGCGTTCTCGATGAAGTAGAAATGGCCGCCGCCCTCGGTGGCGAGGCGCGACAGCAACTGCTCGTCGAAATCGGCGCCCACCCCAAACGTCGACGTGACGATGCCCTCCTGGCGCAGGCGCGACGCTGACGCGATCATCTCGTCGTGTTCGATCACGCCGTGGTTGGCGAGGCCGTCGGTGAGAAGCAGCACCTTCGACAGCGCGCCATGCGGCTCCGCGGCCCGGGCCAGCTCGGCGCCACGCAGCCAGCCCCCATGCAGGTCGGTGGCCCCGCGCGCATCGACCGATTGCAGGCGCTTGGTTGCCAGCGCCTTGGCTTCGGGCGTCGCCAGGGTGCGGTCCAGCACGGTCGTGACCTGATCGTCGTAGCACACCACGCCCAGGTGATCCTCGGGCTTCAGGAGCCGGATCGCGTGGGTGACCGCCTCGCGGGCCCTGGTCAGCTTGTTGCCATTCATGGACCCCGAGCGGTCGAGCACGAGGGCCACGTCCACCGGCGTGCGAGCCGCGCCGGCGGCCTTTGGCCGCGGGGGAGCGCTGATCAACACGTGGAGATAGCGGACGGCCGGGGTGTTGGCGGGAACGAGCGCGCGATCGGGTTGGAGATGCATGGCCCCAGTGTCACCGTCGAGCGTGACAGCCCGGGTCGTAGTTGGTTGCCGAGTGGAGGCCACCCTTCAGGGTTGTCGGGTGGAGGCCACCCTTTAGGGTTGCCTGCTGTGGCCCTCGCGCGACCCGCTTCGGCAACTGCGACAGGTCAGGTCACACTTGCCACTACGACCCACCCTGTCGCACACCTCCGTCACCATCGGCCACGAGGTGAGACACATGACGCGTCGAGCGATGGTGATTCTGGTTGGTTTGGTGATGTTCCAAGTGGCATGCGGCGGAGGGAGTTCGACCCCGACCTCGCCGAGCGTGTCGGCGCCGCCGCCGACAACCACGACAGTGGTTCTGCCCCCTGCGGCACCGCCGGCTCCTGCGCCGCCCGCCACGCCGTTCAGCGGGCGCTGGGCTGGCAACTACGTCATCGACCGGTGCGACGGCACCGGGTCGGTTCAGGACCTGCTGTGCGGCGCCCGACGCGGCGCCTTCCCCATCGGCACGTCGTTGCCGATCGACCTGGACCTGACGCAGACCGGCTCAACGGTGTCCGGCACGTTATCGCTGGGCCAGATCACCGGGGTCGTGTCGGGGGCCATTCGCTCGTCCGGGCTGCTGACGCTGACCGGCGTTGCCAGGAGCGGCACCGCGACGGCCACGCTCACCTATTGGGACACCGCTGCTTCGGGAAACACGATGAACGGCTATTTCAACTTCAACGCCACCTACGTGGATATCCCCGGCGTCGCGGCGGTCAGTGCGCGGCTGTCCAACGTGCGGAAGTAGCAGCTAAGGGGTTGGGCGTTGGTGTGAGTTGTGGGTTGGGGCCTGACCCCCATTTTCACCAAATGGTGGATTGGGGTCAGGCCTCAAACACGCCACAAACACGCCAGCTTGGCCGAAACAGACGATATTGGCGTGATTTCGAGAGATGCCTTGGCGTCTTGCCTGCGGACGACTGTCCCCAATCCACCATTTGGTGATTTTGGGGGTCAGACCCCATCAGACCGCCATCAGACCGACCCCACCAGACCACACCATCAAATCGTCGCAGTTTCTGCCAACTCCCGGTAACGACACAGCGCGTTGGCGAGTTGCATCTGCCGGGGGGTTCGGCATTCCGGCTCGAGCAGCCTCGGCGATGCCACCAGGAACACCGCGCAGCGGGCCCGTGAAGTGGCGACGTTAAGGCGGTTGAGACTGTAGAGGAACTCCATCCCTCGCGGCGCATCCTCCGGCCGCGACGTGGCCATCGAGTAGATGACGACGGCGCAGGTTTGGCCCTGGAACTTGTCCACCGTGCCAACCTGGACACCCTCTCTCACTTTCTCCGCAATCCGATTCACCTGCGCGTTGAACGGCGCGACGATGCGGAGGTCGGCGGTGATGAGTTGCCTGGCAACGCCCTTCTCGTCGGTCCACATCGAACCTGGTGCGAGCAGCCTTTCGACGAGCGCGACGACGGCGTCGACCTCCGCATCCGAGGCGCTTTGGCAGCCGTCGTGCTCTACGGGCACCATCCACAGCTTCGAACCGGCGATGTCGCTCACGCCGGCCAGCGCCTGGTTCTCGAGACCCGCCTTGGCCGTCAACTTCCCTTCGTAGAACAGTTCCGACGTGAACCGCGTCAATGCCGGCGACATGCGCCAGGTGGTCGGCAGGAAGATGCCGCGGCCCGGCGGCATGGTCTCGTCATCCCCCAGCACGTGCTGCAGCGCCGAAACGCCGACGCCGTCCGGATGGCTGGCCTTCTCTGGCTGATCGAGCTGTTGCGGATCGCCCAGCAAGACGAGACTATTGGCCGCCTGCGACACGGCCAGCACGTTGGCCAGCGACACCTGACCGGCTTCGTCCACGAACAGGACGTCCACGGCACCGGCGAAATCCTCACGCGCCCACATCCACGACGTGCCACCCAGCACGTTGACGTCGCCGTTTTCGAGCGCCTCGAGTGCCGCTTCGTTCTTCTTGAACCCGCGGATCGGGCCGTCCACATCCTCATCGTCTTTGTGAGCCACCCGCACCTGATCCTCGGGCCGCGCGTACTTCAGCACATCGTCCAGGAGGTTGCGGATCACCTTGTGACTGGTCGCGTTGACGCCCACCTTCTGGCCGGCGCGGACGAGCGCCAGGATCATCTGGGCGCCGATGTAGGTCTTCCCTGCGCCAGGCGGCCCCTGGATCGCCAGGGTCGTGCGGTCAAGATCGGTCACGATGCGAATGGCGAGGTCCTGTTCGGATTCGTCCGCTCGCTGTTCGAACGGGCCCGATCGCAAGCGGGGCGTCCGGCGGCGCAGTAACTGGATGCCGCATTCGTCGCCACCGGCCTCCTGTGGAGGCAACCCTTCAGGGTTGCCTGCCAGCATGCGCTCGGCGAGGCGCACGACCGATCCTTGCTGCTCGTTGAGACCCACGACCAACGACTTCACGAGCTCGGTGGGATGCAGCTCCGCGCGGCTTGGCCCCTTCGAGATGTCGAGCCATCTGGCGACGCGGTCGTGAGCCACCAGAGTGCCGAACAGGGTCTTGTCCAGGGTATGCAGTTTGCCCGAGTTGCCAATCTCGAGTTCCTGGATCGGATACGAGTAGCGATCGATCACCGTCTTGGTCGGCTTGCCCTTGGCTCCAGGAACAAAGCCGAGGCGCTGCTCGAACTGCAAGCCCACGATCGCATCTTTCTCTTCAGCCAGGTCCTCAATTGCCAGGCCCATCAAGCGGAAGTACTCCCACCAGTTGGCGTTGACCTCGCGGCGGTGCCAATCCACCAGGTACGCCAGCAGCCAATTCGCGTGCTCCGGATGATTAGCGGTCGCGGCCTCCACCGGCAGGGCCGCCAGAATGCGTTCGCGAATCCGCTCGGCCTGCTGTTGCACTTCAGCCTTCTCGCGATCCGCTTCTGGCGTCTTCTCGCCGGGCCTGGGCACGGCCACGCCGGCCGCCTCCCAATCCACTCGCAGCGACTCCAGCCAATCGCGCAGCACCTCGGTCGAGCGGCAGTCGTCTTCGTTGTAGCCCTGTACATCCGCTCGAATCTCAGGCGTGATCAGCGCCGGCGCGTTCGCGGCAAGCGCCAGTTCCACGGCCAGCAACGGCTCGTGGACGTTCTTCAGCTCCACCCGTCGCTGGTAGCCGCTGTATTGCTCGAGCTTCTTGATCGAGTAGCTCTCCACACCGGCGCGCACGGACTGCTTCGCAATCGGATAGAGGTCCACAAACCGCTCGGCCCACAGCAAGCGGTCGAGCTGCTCGCCTCGCGTGACGTAGCGCCCCATCAGCTTCTTGAACGCCGTGGGCTCGTAGTGGTTGAAGTGATACACGTGCATGCCGGGGTCGGCGTCCCACGCGGCCATGATGAGGTCGATGACCTGCTCGAACGCGGCCTGCTCCTCCGCGTCGTTCATCGCCCAGAAGGCGCGGTACTCGTTTCCCAACCACATTCCAAATAAATATTCGCGCCCGCCTTCTCGCGCGAAACGCGCGCCCTCGAGATCCAGGAACAGATCCCCCTTCGATGGCGGCGGAAGCCGGCACAGGCCCTCGCCTTCCTTGATGTCGAGTCGTTCGTAAACCGGCTTCTGCTCGCTCCGCTGCTGATGCTGCACGCGGGCCTGGTCGCCAAGCCGGCCGTAGGTCTCGCGCGACCCTCGCGCTGGTGTGAACGTCACCGGCACCGGCATCACCGCCGCTGCCGCCAACGTGCCCACGCCTTGCGCGACCAGCTCCACGCGATGCGACCGTCCCGATCCGGCAATGTAGGACAGGTGGTCATCGTCTCTCCGGCGCCGCTCGCATCGCGCATCCCATCTGCAGACCGTGCAGGCTTCAACGGGCTCGGGATAGTAGGTATCGAGCAACACCTCGTGCCCTTTTTCGACACTGCTCCGCAAGGTCGCCAGCACCATGCGGTAATAGGCGGCGTAGTCCTCCACCCGGTAGCGTTCGGTCTCGACCGGTGTCACCACCTGGAACCACTCCGGCGTCTTCCCCTGGATGCGGCCCACCAGGTCCGAGTAGGCCGAGAGCTGCAGGATGGTCCCGCCCTTCGTCTCCTTGGCGAGCTTGGTATCTTGCGCTTCGTACGACCACGCGCCGAGGTCGCTCGGCGTGTCGACGCGGACCAGCACGTCGGCGTAGCCTGCGATCAGGTCACCCTCGAGCTTCGCCTGCACAATCACCTCGACGCCTGCCCGCATCGCCTGTTTCGTCTTCTCCGCGGCATCGGCGTCGTCTTGCAGATCAACGACGCCCTTCCCACTGGCGCGCAGCGAATCGACGTACGCGCTTTCGTGATCCTCGCCGTGCTGCTTCAGCATGGCGGCATACGGATCCTCGTAGCGTGGCTTGTCGATCGCCTTTCGCGCAGCGGCCAGGTCAAGCCCTGCGCGGTGGCGGCACGTCAGGAATGAGGCGAGGTCAGAGGGAGAGAGAACGAGCTGGCCGTCAAGAATGCGCATTTGCTGAGGTAACTGTATCCGCGAACAGTGACAGCGGGGGTCACACCCTGTCGCCGCTGAAACCCCTCAGGCCTCGCGACCGAGGTCACGCACCATCCCATCTTGAGCGATCTTCGGTCGAACGCCGTCGCCCTCGACGATGCTACCGTCGTCTGAACGGGTGCACGATGATCAATCCCATAGACCCGATCACTTGTAAGGCGTGCGCGCTCAATCGCGCGCTGATCGCGAAGCTCGACGAGCGGCTGACCGCCCTCGAGATCGAAGTCCGCGGCGCCCCGGTGGATGTGCTGCTGGAAGAGTTCGCGGCCGACAAGGCCAAACGGGATGCCAGGCAGACAGCCATCGACGATTACCACCGCCTCCAGGAAGAGGAGTTCTACCGGAAGCTGCCCGAGCTGAAGGCGGTCGCCGCGCAGCAGCGGGCCAAGTATGAAGCGTTCATGCGGGAACGGGGTTTTGAGCCCTGACCTGCAACTCACTGCCGCAGGCTGACGCGACGTAGCCAGTACGCTGTTCCTTCCTCATTCCGACGTCCACCCGAGCGAAGAAACTGAGACCGCTCGAGCCACACGTCTCGAGATCATTCGGGATTACGCCCTATTTCGATTGGCTCGTCGTTAGCAGGTTATCGCTGCGGAGGACGATGCTACGATGGCCAACGATCACGTTATGACACTGGATAAGCAGCTTGCGAACCTTGAGGTCACGGTTGCGAAGGGGTTTCAAGAACAACGGCAGCGCCTTGACAAGATGGATGGGCGTCTGCACGAACACACCGGTCGCTTTGACCGCCTTGAAGATCGCATCTCCGCTCTCGACTCGAAACTCGACGTCGTGGCGGAATCGATTCGCGGGGACGTGACGACGATCCGCGAGCTGGTGACCGGCTTCATGGGCGAGATGCGGCGCACCACGGATTCAATCCGCAAGGAACACGCGGCGGACCGCCGTCTGACGCGACTGGCCCTGGCCGATCAGGTCGTGCGCATTCGCAAGGTCGAAGGCGGCGCGTCAACCTCGGACAACTAGGCGCAGCCACCTGTTTGCGTCCCGTAGGGCGCCCCTTTATGGGGCGCCACTGCGAAGTGGCGACGTTGGGTCGACCTAAGGCAACCCCAACAGCGTCGGCACGCGCAGGTTCCTCCCTGGAATCCCCTGCCCGCCGGACCCGTAGCCCCAGATCCACAAGCTGCCGTCTGTGCGCACGCCTCCGCCAGAGCTAGGCTTCGCCATCGCATTGGCGGGGAAATCTGTGACTTCGCTGGATCACTCCACGCCCAGGATCCAGCCCTCGATCTCCGCGGCGCTTCGCTCACTGGCATCCAACTGTGGCGACAATGCCAGGGCGAGGCGGCCATCGCGGTCCGCCGTGCGCAGCCACTCGGCCACCACCCACGCGTCGTGCTGATCGGCGGTCTGCCCTTCCACTTGCGGGAACTGCCGGTTCCACAACCGCGGGTAGACCTCCGCGATCGCGGACGATCCGGTGGGAATGTCCCATCCATCGAACGGCCAGAAATGAAGCGGCCTCCTGACCTGCTGGCGGAGATACCGCAGCCACGGGAGTCCCGAGTGCGTGGACTTGGCCACCGAGCCCTGAACGTCGAAGTGGAACACCGACTTGGCCGAGCCGGCGCGTTTTTCGGTGACGCGTTTCCAGCGGGTATCACCCGCCCGCGCGGCGCCGTTTCCCACCGCGCCGTCGCGAACGAAATCCACGTAGGTGTGGTCTTCGTCGGTGGGCCAGTGTTGTTGAAAGTCGTCCAGGAAGGCCGGCCAGTCGCGAGGCAGTTTGTGCTTCTCGAAGTAGGCGAGCGGAAACGAGAAGCCGTGATCGATGCCGACGATGGCCGGGTGATCTGCTGACAGTTGCTCGACCAGCCAGAGAGCAATTTCGCGGCGGCTCCAGTACTTCCGGGGACCGAGTGGCGGCGGCACTTCGACCGGCGGTGTAGACCCGCCGGCCGCGAAGACGCGCAGGCCCTTGAGGCTGGCGGTGGCGACCTTGGCGCCTGAGTAGTCGATGCCGATGTAGTGGTCGAACTGAGGTGACTTCATGTTCCAGCAGCCGCCCCGCCAGCCGAGCCGGGTCATGATCAGATTCTGCCGCACGAATCGCTCGAGGTGTACGCAAGATCTGCGACAAACCAAAACCTGAGCCGCAAGATCGTTCGGGATCACGCCCTATTTCGATTGGCCCTTCGTTAGCAGGATCCAGCCGGCGGAGGACGATGTACGATGGCTGACAACGACGAGAAAGACATGACGACCAAGATGATGTTCGAACAGATTCGCGACGACATAAAGAAGCTTGGCGAAGGCTACGACGACTTGAAGAGGCAGCTCTCAAAAGACGTCAAGGACATGGGCCGGCATGGGGATACCAGGTGGTCGCCCCACGATCTCGCGATCAGGAACCATGAGAAGCGAATCCGGATTCTGGAGCGACGCCGACCCCGTCAATCCAGTCGCTAGGCGGGCTTCAGCGCCACGCGCGCAACCAGCTCGTCAACCGTCCCACGCCACCCCAGCAACTCCATCGAGGTCCGCCTTCGCGCAGCGCCACGGTCTCGCGGACCAACACCTTGACATGAATCATCATATCGCTATACATTGATTCTGCTGTCGTCATTCGACGCAGCTAGTCATCAAGACGATCCGAGGGACGTGGCCCTATGACGATCACCAACCGGCTTCGAGTCGGTGGTAATGCCGCGATCGATGAGGTGCTGCATGTCCGATCCGACTCCTCCGTCCCGAGGCCGCCTGGCCGGCCTGGGCGCCTACGGCTTCCTCGCTCACGAACCCGTCATCCTCGCCGCGCTCACGAGCGGCGACCCGATCCTGCTGATCGGCCCGAGCGGCACCGGCAAGACGTTCCTGCTCAACTCGATCAGCGAGGCGCTCGGCCTCGAACACCGGCACTACAACGCGAGCCTGATCTCGTTTGACGACCTCGTCGGCTTCCCCTACCCGGACGAGGCCAAAAGCTCCGTGCGGTTCCTGGCCACGCCGGCCACGGTGTGGGGCGCCGAGTCGGTGCTGATCGACGAGATCAGCCGCTGCAAGCCCGAGCACCAGAATCGCCTGTTCTCGCTGGTGCATGAGCGCAGGATCCAGGGCCTCGCGCTGACGAAGCTGCGCTACCGCTGGGCCGCGATGAACCCCTGCTCGACCGACCAGTCGGGAGGCGAAGACTATCTCGGCGCCGAACCGCTCGACCCGGCGCTCGCCGACCGCTTTGCGGTGATTCTGCAGGTCGGCGACTGGGACGCGTTGAGCGACGCCGACCGCCGGCTCGTGGCCAACCCCGCCGGCGAAGGCGTGGCGGCAGACGATGGTGGGGAGCTGAAGACGGCGCTGGCCGCCTGGCAGACAGCCTTTGCCGCACAGCAGGAGCACTGCCCCGACGCCCTGGTTAACTACGTGTGCGCCGTAACGACCGCGCTCGGCGACGCCGGCATCCGCCTGTCGCCGCGCCGCGCGCGCCTCATCACGCGCACGCTGCTGGCCGCGACGATCGTCGAGGGCTTCACCGCCGGCACACTCGGCAGCCGCGCCGGCGAGACGCTGTTCCGCACCGTGCTCGACGCCAGCCTGCCGCAGCGCGCGTGGGGCGAGACGCCCGACGCCGACAAGGTGGCCGCCGCTCATCGCCTGGCCTGGGATACGACGATGCTGCAGGGCCGGGACCGGTGGCTGCACCACTTCCACCTGCAGCGCCCGCTGGATCGCAAGGCGCAGTTGCTGCTCGACGAGTGCCCGGACGCCGATGCGGGCACGCTCGCCATCGAGCAACTGCTGGCGAACGAGCCCAAGGCGCGCGCCGCCGCGTTTGCGTTTGCCGCCTATCCGGCCGCCGTGGCCGGCCGCCTGCGGATTGGCGCCGAGGCCGTGAACGACCTCGGCCGCCTCGCGCAACCCATCCTGACGGTGGACGGGCAGATCACCTGGCAGGAGCGGCTCTCCCAGCAGAACACCACGCATCCCGAGCTGGCCGCCTACGCCCCCGTGCTGCAACGGCTCGGCGCCGCGCGCCGCGAGCGCGCCCAGCAGCTCCTCTACTTCTGTCTCGTCAACCAGCTCGTCGTGGCCAAGCCCCGCGAGTTCGAGCAGGAGTTTCACCGGACGGTGCAGGTGTTCGGCGAAGGGAGGACCGCGTGAACGCCGCCTGGAACGAGGACGCCTACGAGCGGCTCGCCAACGCCGGCGGGCCCATGAGCAGGGGCCGGGCCGAGCGGATTCAGTCCACCCTGCTTGGGCAGGACGAGGGCGCGGTGCGCTGCCCGCGCGTGCTTCGCGTGGGCCTCGACTTCGGGCGCCGCAGCCCGCTGGCCTGCGTACGGGATCTGCTGAAAGACTGCGGGTTCGCCGACGAACGGGAGGCGCGCGAAGCGCTCGCGCTGCCGGACGAACCGCGCATTTGCCGGCGCGACCCGGCCCCACGGCCGGCGCCGGTGGCCTCGCTCCTGGCCAGTGACGCGCTCTACCAGGCGCTCGTGCTCGGGCTCTGCACCGCGTGGTGCTACGACCCGCGGCGGCCCGTGCTCTGGACCTGCGCCAGCCTCACGCGTCAACTCGAACTGTTCGACGGACGGGGGTTCTACGCATGAACGCCCAGGCCTTTCGCAACATCTACCGGGAACTGATCGACGAGAACCCGCTGGCCGTCCGCGCCGTGCTGAAGGTGCTGGCGGTCGAGTTCACCGACAGCGTGCCGACGCTCGCCGTCACGTGCGAGGCGCGGCCGCGCCTGCTCGTGAACCTGGCCTTCATCCGCGAGCACTGCCGCACCGAAGCGCAGGTGAAGGCCGTCGTCTGCCACGAGTTCCTGCACGTGCTGCTGCGGCACACCGAGCGGTTCACGGCGCTGACGCCTCCAGAGCACCTCGCGGTTGATGCCGTGATCAACGCGATCATCCACCGGAGCCTCGGCCCCGACTACAGCAGCCTGATGAGCCGGTACTACGCCGATGAGCGCGGCATCGCGCGGCTGCTCAGGCCGCCCACCGCGCCCGAGCAGAATCGCATACTGGATGTCGGCTACGGCCGCCGGCGCGTGCGCCCCGAGGAGAAAAGCATGCTGGCGGCCTGGAAGGGTCTCTACGACGGGCGGCTTGTCGCCGACGACATCCGCGATCTGGCGCGCGACCTCACCAGCCGGCGTCAGCAACCGGCCGGGCTCCTGCTGGGCGATCACGACTCGCTCGACGGCGGAACCCCGGCCGCGGGCGAAACGGTGGCCGAGGCCGTCCCGCTGACCGGTCCGCTGGCCGAGGCGCTCGACGCCGCACTCAAGTCCATGAACGGGTCGGGCGTGTTCCGCAGCCCGCACGGCCGCGGCATTGGCGCCGACGCGTATCGCAACGAGGTGCGCGCGGCCGACACGGCGGTGGACCGGTGGCGGCGCGAGACCTATGCGGTACTGCGGCGGCACCTGCTGCCGGACCCGAAGTCGGTCGCGCGCGAACCGTCGCCGCGCAGCTTCACGCTGCCCGTGCTGTCGCCGGGCGACCGGCGCGCCGCGCTGCGATCGCTGTGGAGCCCGTTCCTGCCCGACGCGCGGTGGGACACCGAGCACCCCGCCCGCGCCGGTTCGGCCCACGTCTACCTGGACGTCAGCGGCTCCATGAACGCCGAGATGCCCGCCATCGTCTCCCTGCTCGGGCGGCTGGCCGCCTACATTCGCCGCCCCTTCTTTGCCTTCAGCAACATCGTCTCACCCGCGCGCATCGAGCAGGGCCGGCTCGTGGCCGACACGACCGGCGGCACCAGCATGGGCTGCGTGCTCGCGCACGTCGCACGCACGCGGCCGCGGGCCGCCATTGTCGTCACCGACGGCTACATCGAGCCCCTCACCAAAGCCCAGGTCGCCGCTGCCGCCGGCACGCGCCTGCACGTCATCGTCACGCGCGACGGCAACCCCGCCCTCCTGGCGAATGCCGGCCTGCCTTACACCCAGCTATCGAGGTGCCCGTCATGATCCGCATGAGCGAAGTCGTTCTCCCGGGACATCCCGACAAGTTTTGCGACCAGGTGGCCGACGCCATCGTGGCCGCGTGCTACCAGGCCGATCCGCGCGCCTATTGCCAGGTGGAGATGAGCACGTGGTCGGACCAGGTGTTCCTGACCGGCGGCATCGTGACGCGGAAGCCGCTGAAGCACTCGCTGGCCGACATCGTGCGCGCCACCGGCCGGCGCATCGGCTACGTCGCGCCCAACGCCATCGACGCCGATCGCTACCAGGTGCACGACACCGTGTGCCAGCACCGGGAGGATCCGCGGACGTGGACCGATCACGTCAACGACCAGTGCATTGCCGTCGGGTGGGCTGGATACGACGCCAGGGTCGGGTGGCTGCCGCCCGAGCACTACCTGGCGCACCACCTCGGCGCCGCGCTGGCGCAGAGCTGCCGGAACGGGCGTTTGCAGGGACAGGGACCGGACGGGAAGCTCCTGGTCCGCCTGCGCGAGAGCACGGACCGGTGGCAGGTGGAGCAGATTCTCGTCACGCTGCAGCAACTGCCCGACATCGCGCTGCTCGAGCTGACCGCGCGCATCGTGGACGACTTGCGCGACGCCTACGCGCGGCTCCGCTCGAAAGACTTCCGGTGGGCGGCGCCGTTCGATGACATCGAGCTGCTGATCAATCCAAACGGCGTGCTGCTGAATGGCGGGAGCGATGGCGACAACGGGCAGACCGGGCGCAAGCTCGTGGTGGACTACTACGGGCCGCGCGTGGCCATTGGCGGCGGGGCGCTGTCGGGGAAGGACCTGAGCCACATCGATCGGGCCGGCGCCTATGCGGCAAGGCACGCAGCGCTCCACGCCGTGCAGACCGGGGCCGGCACGTGCCGGATCGCGGTCGCGTATGCGCCCAACCGCGATGTGCCGCTCGACGTGGTGTACGAGATGGACCAGCGCGGCGAGCAAGCGCCGCCCGCGTGGTTTGCCCACTCGGCGGTGCGGGAGCGGTATTGCGGCGGCGCGTTCGTGGCGGCGCTCGGGGCAGGTGGGCACTTCGTGGATCCCGCCCTGGCGTGGAACTGCAGGGCTGGAGCCAGTATCGCGCCGCCCTCCCGCCATCCTTGCGTGCGCCAGGATAGTTTCAACGCTTCTGTCGGCGCTCCGAAGCGCATCGTAAATCTGGTATCCGGCTCTGGTCGGACCCTTCGATGTGGCGTCCGGCTTTAGCCGGACCTTGTCGGAAGCCGTTGCGTTGCGCTTCTTGCCGTATGTTTCGATCCGATCGTACGCAACATCTGCGACGCGTGAGACCGCAGATCGCAAGATCGTTCGGGATCTCGCCCTATTTCGATTGGCCCTTCGTTAGCAGGTCTTCAACGCGGAGGACGATGCTACGATGGCCAAGGACAATCGGATTCAGAAGATGCGCCAGGACTTCACGGAGCTCCGGCAAGCGATTGCCAGCGACATCGACGAGCGGTTCGTGGCCAGCGAACAGCGTCTCGCCGAGAAGCTCACGCACGTCATTGTGCAGCAACTGGAGACTGCCCAGCAGCACCTGGAAGGTCGCCTGCAAGTGCATATGGAAGACTTGAAGAGCCTGGTCACGACCACTGCCGAGGGTTACGGCGGGACACTGGAGAGGATCGAGCGAGATCTCGGCGAATTGAAGCAAGAGATGGTTACCAAGTTCTCCGATCACGATAAGACGCTGGCGAATCACAATCGGCGGCTCGTCACGTTGGAGCGCCCGCGACGCCGAACCAGGCGCGGTTAGCGCACCATCGTCTGCCCTATTTCCCTCTTCAGTGATCTTCGGTCGAACGCAGTCGCCCACGACGATGCTACCTTCGTCTTCAACGGGTGGACGATGATCAATCCCAGAGGATCTACCTTTTCGAGGTCCGTGCGGTCAGATGGCGGCCAGTCGCTCCACCGTATCGGGAAACCGCTTCACCAGCTTGATCAGCAACGCGGCCTGGGCGTTTGGTCTGGCCCGGCCTTGTTCCCAGTTCTCGAGGGTGCGGACATTGGTCCGGAGGTAGCCCGCAAAGACGGCCCTGGACAGGTTGAGGGTTTCTCGCAAACGCAACAGCTCGCGCGGTGTCACGGCGGGTGCCGGCTTGAACTCGACCGCGTGAGTCCGCAGCGTCCGTTTGCCGCCCCGGGCCTCGGCCAGCGCAGTCATGCCTTCGGTGAGTTCCGCAAAGAGATTTCGCTTCTTGCTCATGTTCGTTGTTCCAACTCAGCCTTCAGTAGAGCTTTCAAGACGCGTCGCTGTGCGGCGGTCAGGTCATCGACCTCGTCCTTGCTGTAGAGGGTGAACAGCCAGAATTGCGAACCGGCCCTCCACCAGAAGTAGATAATCCGCAGGCCGCCGGAGTCTGGAATCACGTCACCGGCGTCAGGATTGGCCATCAGCAGCGCCTGAAGCCCCGAGAATTGCTCGTCGGTCAAGTAACCAGACCGATACCGGGCAAACGCCGGCAGCTCGACAAAGACAGCGGTCATGGACATTATACGTTACTTACGTATGGTGACCAAGATCCTGGTGAGACTTTCATTGGACGACGATGCCATCGTCAGAAAGGGAGCGGCAAGACGGAAGATCTGCCACGAGTTAGGACAATAACGTACGCAGCAACTGCGGAGCGGGAACACACGGGGCTTTTCAAGAAAGGCGAGGAGATGAGCTCATGAAGCGCACCGTAAGCGTCGCCGCTTTCTTGAAAACCCCCGTGTGTCCCCGCTCATGAATGTTCTCGTCCGCCAGGAGCGCGAACGCGAACAGGGTCATGCCGGTTGGGGCAGATCGATCGTTCGGTCGTGCTTGAGCACCTGGGCCGCGTAGGT
>SXGQ01337354.1_pt1 | contig 22260 bp, 17 predicted proteins | sample 3178371 | NCBI WGS metagenome assembly SXGQ01 (sample SAMN11356859, study PRJNA531348) | freshwater metagenome | isolation source: freshwater sample F1-20 | place: China: Fuxian Lake, Yuxi | collected 2017-12-25 | reverse complement strand
GGCCACCCTGCTCCGCGCCCGCGAGGTCATCAACGAGCTCTACTGCGACGACAAGGTGAAGGACTACATCGTCGACGTCGTGTGTGCGACCCGTGATCCGCAGCACTACAACATCGGGGTGAAGGACTTCATCCAGATGGGAGCCAGCCCCCGTGCCACCATCTCGTTGACCCTCGCCGCCAAGGCCCACGCCTTCCTGCGCGGCCGCGGCTACGTCACGCCGCAGGACGTCAAGAGCATCGGCATGGATGTCCTCCGACACCGCATCGCACTGACCTACGAGGCGGAGGCCGAGGAAAAGAGCGCCGAGGACATCATCCAGCGGATCTTCGACGAACTCCCGGTGCCCTGAACCCGGTGATGGATGGGACTCGAGCCACAGCCAGACCACGCGTCTGCACGGTGCAGAGTCCGGCCGAGGAAGGACCCGACCCCGACATGATTCCAAAGGAACTGCTCAAGAAGATCCGGCTGCTCGAACTGCGGACACGGCGCCTGGTCGACGAGACCCTGGCAGGGCAGTATCATTCCGCGTTCCGCGGGCAGGGGATGGACTTCGACGAGGTCCGGGAATACCAGCCGGGCGACGAGGTCCGGGCGATCGACTGGAACGTCACGGCACGGATGAATCATCCGTTCGTGAAGAAGTTCCGCGAGGAACGGGAGCTGACCGTGCTCCTCATGGTGGATCTGAGCGCCTCCGGACTCTTCGGATCCATCGACCATTCCAAACGCGAGCTCGCCGCGGAGATCGCCTGCGTCCTCGCCTTCTCCGCGATCCGCAACCAGGACCGCGTGGGACTCCTCCTGTTCACCGAGGTGGTCGAGAAGTTCATCCCGCCCCGCAAGGGACGTCGACACGTCCTGCGGGTGATCCGCGACATCCTCTTCCACAAGCCCCAGTACCGGGGCACCTCGCTCAACGGGGCCCTGCAGTTCGCCGACCGGATTCTGCCGCATCGGGCCGTCGTCCTGGTTCTGTCGGACTTCCTCGGCGAGACGAACCCAAGCCGCGCCGAAATCGCGGCCCACCTGCGACGACGCGTCGTCCGCAGCGAAAGCCTGGGCCGGGTGTCGGTGACGTCCCTCCGCCAGGTCAGCCGGAGACATGACCTCGTCGCGATCCAGATCGTCGATCCCTTCGAGGAACAACTGCCCGGACTGGGTCGCCTGGTGCTGCAGGACGCCGAGACGGGTGAGGTCGTGGAGGTCAACACCGCCGATCAGCGTCGGCGCGATGCGTTTGCACAGCGGCAGGAGAAGACCCGACGTGAACTCGACCGGTTGTTCCGTCAGGCGAAGGTCGATGCCATCCGGGTCAGGACCGACGCGCCCTACGACCGGGCCCTCCAGCAGTTCTTCGACACCCGGGACAAACGACGCCGTCGCGGATGATCCAAGAGCCGACCATGCAAATGCCCATCCGCGGCCGCCCAGCACTTGGGACGTTTCATGCCGCATGGATGGGAGTTGTCGCGACCTCCCTGCTCCGAGGCGCCACAAACCTGACGCGGGTCCAGCCCGCGATGCCGGCACCGCAGGCGCAACCCCTCCGGGACATCCGGGGACCGATCGACATCGAGTCACCCTGGACCTGGCTCTGGGCCGTGCTGGCGCTGGCCGCGGTCACGGCAGGCATCCTCCTGGCCTGGCGTTGGTGGCAGCGGAAGCAGCAGTCCGGAGAGACAGGGATCCCAGCCCTGTCGCCCGAAGAGGCGGCACTTCGACGTCTGCAGGCCGCGCTGGCCTGGATCGGGGATCCTGAACGGTTCGTGGTGGAGGTCTCGGAGGCGGCCCGGGATTATCTCGAGGGACGATTCGGCCTGCGCGCACCGGAGCGCACGACCGAGGAGTTCCTGGCGGAACTCTCGGGAAGTGTCGCCCTCGACGGCCGACACAAGGAGCTCCTGGCTGATTTCCTGACACGCTGCGACCTCGTGAAGTTCGCCCGCGCCGTCGTGGACCAGGCCGAGCTCCATGCCTTGCACCAGGCCGCGGTGCGGCTGGTCGAGGAGACGGTTCCATCACCCCACGGACCGGCAGCGCCGCCACCCATGCCCCCGCGCCAGCGATGAATTTCACCTTCGGATCTCCCTGGTGGCTTCTGGGCCTCCTGTCGATCCCGCTGCTGGCGTGGCTGCGGGGGAAGACAGGACCGGAGAGTGCGTTCCTGTACTCCAGCCTGAGCCTGGTCAAGGGCATCACAGAACTCCGCCGAAGCCGCGCGGGCGTGGTGCTGATGAACCTGCGCTGGATCGCCCTCGCCCTGTTCTTCATCGGCATGGCCCGACCCCAGGTCGCCGGTGGACAGGCCCCGATCTCAGCGAGCGGCATCGACATCGCCGTGGCAATGGACATGAGCGGCTCGATGGTCGCCGAGGACTTCGAACTGCGCGGGGAACGCGTCAACCGGCTCGCGATCGCCAAGGACACCCTCCGGACATTCGTCGATGAACGGCCGGCCGACCGCATCGGGCTGGTCGTTTTCGGCACCGAGGCCTTCGTCGCAGCCCCGCCAACGCTGGACCACGACTTCCTCCGACGCGTCATCGACCGCCTGGAACTCGGTACCATCAACGGCGAGCAGACCGCGATCGGCTCCGGTCTCGCCACTGCGGTGAACCGGCTCCGGCAGCTGCAGTCGAAGTCCCGGATCGTCATCCTCCTGACCGACGGACAGAACAACGCCGGCAAGATCCCGCCCGACACCGCGGCCGAGGCGGCCAAGGCCCTCGGGGTGAAGGTCTACACGATCGGTGTCGGCACCCGCGGCCTCGCCCCGGTGCCGCAGGGGGTCGACGGCTTCGGCCGCAAGCACTACGCCCGGGTTCCGGTCGACATCGACGAGCCGACCCTCCAGAAGATCGCTCAGATGACCGGCGGCAAATACTTCCGGGCGGACAACACCGAGACCCTGCGCCGGATCTATTCCGAGATCGACCGTCTCGAGAAGAGCGAAGCCAAGCTGAACAAGTACGCCTATGTGGAGGAGTTGATGGCCTGGGCGGTGGTCCCGGGACTCGCCCTGCTGTTCCTCGAGCTCCTACTTGGCAACACGGTCTGGAGGAAGCTCCCGTAGACGTCACAGGGTCATCGCATGTCCTTCGCCTCACAAACCTTCCTGTGGCTGACGCTGGTCCTCGGCCTGTCCACGGGTGCGTTCCTGGTCTGGTCGTGGCGTCGGAAGCAGCAGGCTGCGGCCCGGTTCGTCGGAACCCGCCTCTACGCCCAGCTCACGGTCGGAGTCTCCCTCCGACTCCAGATCCTGCGGCGCATCCTGGCCGGACTCGCGGTGGTTGCCATCCTCCTTGCATTGGCCCGACCCCGTTGGGGAACGGTCGACGAGGAGACCACGGCGTCCGGGCTCGACATCGTGGTGGCCTTCGATGTGTCGCGTTCGATGCTGGCCCTCGATGCGAAACCCAACCGGCTTGAGAAGGCGCGGCGGGCGGCGCTCGACCTCGTTGAATCGAGCCGGGCCGATCGCCTTGGGCTGGTCGCATTTGCCGGAGACGCCTTTCTGCAGGCGCCCCTCACCCTCGATGATGAGGCGTTCCGGCAGAGCGTGCGCCTGCTCGAAACCGACCTGATCCCGGTCCAGGGAACCGGTCTGGCGGCGGCACTCCGCGAGGCTCGGGCGGCCTTCGGAAAGGACAGCACCGGGGCCAAGGCCCTCGTCGTGATCACCGACGGCGAGGACCACGAGCCCGGGGCCATCGACGTCGCCCAGCAGCTGGCGAAGGACGGGATCCGGGTCTTCACCCTGGGCGTGGGCACCTCAGACGGGGCCGTGTTGAAGACCAGCGATCCCTATGGAAACCCCGTGTTCATCAAGGACCAGCAGGGCAATGCGGTGAAGTCCCGTCTCAATGAGGACCTGCTCCGCCAGGTCGCCGACGCCGGGGGCGGCTTCTACCTGCCGCTACAGAACCGGCAGACGATCCAGAACCTGTACGAACAGGGACTCGGCCCACTGCCCCGTTCGCTCCTGAAGGCCGGCCGCGCGCGCCAGTGGATCGAGCGGTTCCAATGGTCGCTCGGGCTCGGCATCCTGTTGCTGATGACCGAGATCCTGGTTCCGGAACATCGCCGCACCGTTGCCCGCACCGTCGGCGGTGGCATCTTCGGACGCAGCATTCGAACTGCACCGACCACGAAGGCCACCTGATCCCGTCATGCGATCCATCTGTCTCATCGCTCTCGTGCTGCTGGCGTTGTCGACGCAGGGCTGGGCTGCCGGGGAGGCCCCATCGGCCCAGTCGGCCCTAGAGGCCTACCGACGCGGGGACTTCCAGCGTTCCGAAGCCCAGTACTCCGAACTGGCGAGGAAGAACCCCGATGACCCGCGCCTCCGCTTCAACGCCGGGGCCGCCGCCTATAGACGCAACGATCTCACGAACGCCGCCACATGGTTCGAGGGCGTCACCGCGGCGCCCGACCTCAAGCTCCAGCAGCAGGCCTACTACAATCTCGGGAACACCCGCTATCGACTGGGCGAATCCGCGTCGGATCCAGAGGCCCGCAAGAGCCACTGGTACCACGCGCTGACCAACTACATGTCGGCCATCAAGCTCGACGGCGCCGATACCAACGCCTCCATCAACTACTCGGTCGTCCGACAACAGCTCGAGCAGCTCGAACGACAGCAGCCCCCACCGCAGTCGTCACAGTCGAAGGACAAGAAAGATCAGAAGGACAAGAAGCAGGAGCAGCAGCAACAACAACAGGACTCCCAGGATTCCGAATCTTCCCAGGACCAGAAGGACCAGGGGAACAAAGACCAGCAGCCGGACAACTCCGGATCCCCGCAGCAGCAACAGGACCCGCAGGAATCCCAGCAGTCCCAGCAGTCCGACAACAAGTCGACCCAGGGCGGCGAGTCCCAGGACCGGGAGGGGGCAAAGCCGGAGGACTCTAAGGACCAGGCTACCGACCAGAAGTCGGACCCGGACGAATCCAAGCAAGGGGCCCAGCCGCAGGGGCAGAAGCCCGGGGATGGGACCGAGGGCAAGGCCGGGCAGGCGGTGGAGGCCGGAGAGGGTGAGGAAGGCACCATGTCGGCATCCCAGGCCGTCCAGATGCTGGAGAGCCAGAAGGGCGAGGAGAAGGCCCTGCTTCTTCGGGCCTACGGCAGTGGCAAGGAGGCGGCCGAACGGGCGGCCAGGATCCGGAAGCCATGGTGACACCGGACCACATCCCCATGTTGGCCAGGCTCATCGGACTCCTCCGGGGAACCACGGTCCTCGCACTGTTCCTCTCCACCCTCACGCTCCGCGCCTGGGCGGAACCGTCCTTTCACACGGAACTGGTCCCCGACTCCGTAGGGGCGGGCGACTCCGCCACACTGCGCCTGATCTTCACCGATCTCGGTGACGTCGAAGCCCCGACGCTGCCCGCGATTACCAACGCCACGATCCGATACCAAGGCGTCTCGCAGCAGATTTCGATCGTCAACTTCAGCCGCTCCACCTCCCTCATCCACCAGTACCAGATCCAGACCCAGAGCCCGGGCCTCGTGCAGATCCCAGCCCTGACCGTCGAGGCCGGGGGGCAGACCTTCAGCAGCGCGCCACTGACACTTCGTGTGGGACAGGGTTTCGACATGTCCCGCATCGGGTTCCTGCGCCTGGTGGCGCCCCGCCCTGAGGTCTATGTCGGGGAATCGTTCCCCGTGGAGATCCGGTTCTACTATCGCGAGACTCCGGCCCGTCAGGCTCCCCCCAGCCTCAAGCTCGACGGATTTATCAAGGGACAGCAGACGGTCGAGAACCTGCCCCCGGAGACCATCACCAACCTCCTCTATTCCGTCGTCCGTTGGAACATCGCCCTCTCGGCGGTTAAGGCGGGCGAGCTCAGTCTGGGTCCGGCGGAATTCCAGACCCTCTACGTTTTTCAGACCCAGCGACGGTCCCGTGGGATGAACTCGCTGTTCGAACCCCTCTTCGGGGGTGGGGAACAGCGCCAGCTGACCTTCCAGAGTGAGCCCCTCACCCTGAAGGTGATCAATCCTCCAACGGCGGGACGTCCGCCCCAGTTCACCGGCGCGGTGGGCCAGTTCCAACTGGACGTCAGCGCATCCCCTACCAACGTCGCCGCGGGAGATCCAGTCACGATCCGGGTCGATGTCACAGGTCGTGGCAACTTCGATGGACTCCGTCTGCCGGATCTGCCAGGAGGCTCGGGCTTCCAGCTCTATCCCGGCACGAATTCGTTCACTCCAAACGATCCACTAGGACTCTCCGGAAAGAAGACCTTCGAGGCGGTGATCATCCCGGAATCGCCCGGTATCCACGGTCTGAAGTGGCCCATCCTCGCCTACTGGGATCCGGCGGCAAAAACCTACCGGACGGATGCTGGCCACCCGCTGTACATTAATGTGCGTCCCGGTGCACAGTCGCAGGCCCTGCCCGTCGGGACGGTCCCTGGACCCGCCGAGCCCCGGACGCCGCCCGACTCCGTCAACCCGAAGCTCGAACTCCCTCTGCTTCCAGACCTAGGGCCGCTGGTGGAGGCATCGCCGTCCCGGGTGACGCAGCCCTGGTTCTGGTGGGTCCTGACCTTCCCGCTCTGGGCCTACGCCTTGGCCTCGCTCGCTCCAACCTGGAAACGGCACTGGGATCGGGATCGAAGGCCCACGGCCCGCGACGAAGCGGAGCGGCGTCTGGCCACGAGCCTCCGGTCAATGCGCGAGTCGGCAGGCTCCGGACGCGCGGCTGATTTCTTCTCCCACCTCAACGACGCCCTCCAGCACCGCGTCGCGCTCTCGGTCGGCGGAGTCGCCGGATCTTTCACCACGGAGGTCATCGAGCAACGGCTGGTCCCGACCGGGTTGGGTGAGGAGGATGCAACCCGCCTTCGCGCGTTGCTCGAGCGGATCGCCGAGGCACGATTCTCGCCCGACTCCTCCACCTCGGAGCTGGCAGGACTCCTGGTTGAGGCCGAGTCCGTACTGAAGGCCCTCGAGCGGCTCCCCAGACGCGCATGAACATCCAGTCTCGACGCCTTGGATTCTGCATTGGACTCGTCATGGCGTTCCTGTCGTGGACCGTGCCGGGGGCATCCGATGGGCTCGGGGGTGATTCCCCGGAATCGCTTTTCCATCGGGGAAGCCGCGAGGTGGCGGCGGGGAACTATACCAACGGTCTGACCTTATATTCCCAGGTGGCAAAGGCACCAAGGACCTCGGTCGCGCTCGAGTACAACCGCGGGGTCGCTTGGGCACGCCTGGGCGAGGAAGGTCGGGCCCTGACCCATTGGCGACTGGCCGAACGCCTGGCTCCAAGGAATCCCCTCGTGCTGGCGGCCCTCCGTCGTCCTGCGGCCCCCGGCGGATCGTCGAGCGAGGACTCTCATCTTCTGGGCTGGACCGACCGGCTGACCCTCAACGAGTGGGGGATCCTGGCGCTGGTCCCGACCTGGTTGTGGGGCGGACTCCTGTTCCTGCGCCGCTGGAAACCCCAGTCTGCGATTCTCCTCCGTGGGTACACCCTTGTTGCCGGGATGATCGCCATCGTCGCAATAGGACTCCTTGTGGCGGCGGAGTTGCGACGCAGCCTTGGCCCGGACGCTCTGACCTCGAACCCACAGACTCCGATCCGGATCAGTCCTTTGGATGAGGCCCGAGCCGCTTTCGAGGTCCCGGCGGGAACCCCCCTCAAGACCCGTACGTTCCGTGAAGGATGGTACCTGGTGGAAGACCTGAGGACCGCGCGGTCGGGTTGGGTCCGTGCCAACCAGCTGACCCAACTACCGCTCCTCTGAGCCACGGTGGACCCAAGACTTCAAACGCCGGTGGATCTGACCAACACTCCGTCCATGTCGGCGTATGACGAGTACCTCACGGCGGTGCAGCGGCAGATCGATGAGGTGACCCGGGCTCAGCGGGCCTCGATCGAGACCGCCGCACGATGGGTATCCGAGGCACTGGCGCGGAAACGTTTCCTGTTTGTGTTCGGGACTGGGCATTCCCACATGCTTGCGGAGGAGCTGTTCTATAGGGCGGGAGGACTCACCCGGGTCATCCCCATCCTGGACGAACCCCTGATGCTGCATCGGTCCGCCACCCAATCCACAGGGGTGGAACGTCAGACCGGGTATGCCGACCAGATCCTGGACCGGTATCGGATCGGCCCCGGGGACGTCCTGATCGTGGCCTCCAACAGCGGGAGGAATGCCGTTCCGATCGAACTTGCCCAACGAGCCCGATCCAAGGGTGCGCGAACCGTCGCCCTGACCAGCCTCCTTCAGACCGCTGCCTGGCCGTCCCGACATCCGCAAGGACTGAAGCTGAAGGATGTCTGCGACCTGGTGATCGACAATGGTTCCGTTGATGGTGATGCAGCGATTCAGGTCCGTGGACTGGATCAAAAAATGGGGCCCACATCGTCGGTCGTTGGAACCCTTTTGATGAACCTGATCGCGATCCAAGCGGCCCAGTTGGCCTTGGAGGAGGGGTGTCCAGTTGAGGTGTTCGTAAGCAGCAACGCGGGGGGAGACAGCCACAACGCCCGCATCGTGGCCGAGATTTCGACAGCCAATCCCCACCTGTGAGCATTTGTTGCGAAGACACCGGTGGATGCCACGGCCCACTGGTCCGCAACGGGGAAGGGGCACCCCCCTCCGAACCAAGGGGTGATCCCAACAAAGATGACCCAAACGAAATGGTTGACCGGCGGGCACTTTCAAGCCTATAAGGACGGCCAAGGAAAGATTTTAGAACCCTGACAAACAAGTACGTGAACATGAAAACGTCCATTCTGAAAACCGTCTCCATTGGTGCCATTGCGGCTTCTGCTGTTCTGGTCTCGCCTGCGCTCGCCTTGAGCCCCGAGGTGACTTCGGCCATCTCCAAGGACATCGCTTCCAGCAAGGTTGTTGAGGTCCCTGCTGCTGTTGCGAAGGCCATCGCTGGCGCCTCCAAGGAGGACCGCTCGGCTGTTGCCATGACTGCCGTGACCGCGGCAATCAAGGCTCACTCCTCCACCGTCGCTGCCACGGTCACCGCCGCCGTGAAGGCTGCACCCGAGGCTGTGGATGCGATCGTCAACGCCGCCTTGGAGGTCGCCCCGAACAGCGCGCTGACCATCGTGAGCGCTGCGGCTGAAGGAGCTCCTGAGCGCGCCGACCAGATTGCGGCCGTTGCTTCCAAGAAGATGCCGGCGCGCTCCGCCTCGTTCGAGCGTGAGGTTGCCTCCGTCCGTGGCCGTCGTTTGGTCTCCGCCGCTGCGGGTCTCACCAGCGGCCAGATCCAGCAGGCTCCCCTCAACATTCCCGCTTCGGCTGCCCCTGCAGCCAAGAACTCCTACGCGGTCAGCGGTGGTGACTCCGGCCGCCCTGGCAATCCCTGAACGCAGGATTCCATTCCTTTCAGCAAGGCCCGCCGAATGGCGGGCCTTTTTCTTGTTCCGATCCGGTCCCGACAGACACCTTGGATGCGAGGTGAGGCCATCGATGCGATCCCGCCCCGGTTGGGATCGTTCAGCGAGGAATCACCTGCGCGGTGGTGACACCTCGCGGACTGCGGCACCCCGATCATCACTGAGGACCAGGATCGCGAACCGCTCCACAGATCCAACTTCCGACGGTTGAATCGCCTGGTACGACGACGAATCCCCGGACGAAGCAGAGGGTAGAGGCCTGCCCGCCGGAGCCTCGTTCAGGCTGGCATAGTCGAACCGTCCCCGCAGGTCGGTGTATCCGTCCTTATAGAAGCGGATGACACCCCCGGGCAATCGAGCAAACACCTTCACATAGGCTTTGGGAATCCCCTTCATCGACCCCGATTCTCCAACATCCAGATGCCCATGACTCTCCGCGACCAGAAGGTCAAACGAACTGGAGTGATGGGCCAAGGCACGACGACGACCACCACCCACCACCTCGACAAGCACGTTGGCCTTCGCGAAACGGGAGGGCAGCGGGATCTCCATGGATTCCCTGCCCTTGGCCAACTTGACCATCATCGACTCGGTGGGGCGGATGATCCCGGAGCGGGTGGAGTCCTGCGTGGCGAATGGACTACTGCTGAACAGGAACTCGGGGTCCATCAGATAGAAATTGATCCGCACCTCGGCCAGGTTGCGCCAGCTGAGCTGGATCCCCTTGGTGGACACCTGGAAATCGAAGGTCGATTCCGCAGCAGCCAGAAGCGCCTCCTCCCTATCGCGGGAATCCGGCTCACCGGACCGCCTCCCGGTGCGACCCTCGATCTCGTCCAGCTGGGTCAACACCTCCTGGAAACGGGTTCGCCACCGGTCCACCGGATGGTCGGCATGACGCTTGGCGATCGACCTCACCCCTGAAAGATCCGACTCGTAGAGCCCAGCGTAGCACTTGAGGTAGTCATACTGCAGATGGTTGATTACAGAGTCCGCCGCAATGCTCCTGAACCGCGCCAGTGCCTCCTCGACCCGATCCTGCAGAAACAGATGATAGACCAAGACCAGATTATCCGAGGGGTCCAAGGACCGCCGATACGAGAGGATTCCCAGGAGCCGCTGGTACTGGGCCCGCTGGGCGGCATTGTCGATGCGGCGTTCCGCACCCACCCGATGGGCACGCGGATTCGTCAGCGGGGCATACTCGAGATGCTCATAGGTCCGACGCTCGACAGGATCGATGTCGAGGATCGGACTCTGCAGGGCATCGCCACACTGGGCGATGAACCCGTCCTGATGTCTCAGCCACTCCCGAAGCGCGGTGGCATCATTGTGAACCAGCGCATATCGGAACACCGGCTCGCTCCACACATGCCTTTGAACCAGCAGGGCGGCCAGACGGCGGAAAAAGCCGATGCTCTCCCGACAGCGCCACGCTACCCGTTCCAGATCCGTCCGGGCCAGATTGTGGCCATCGATGTAGGAAAAGACCTCGTCCTCGGTCCCCTGCTGCGAGACATACTCCCAGGTGGTTTTGTCGACCACGGAGAGCCGTCGCACCACCTGGAAGACGGTCGATGCTGCGGCACCTGCGGACCGGTCGGCAACCGACGCCTGGGCGGGCAGGTGTCCTCGATCCGCATCCGGCGATGGGAAATAGAACTGATACTCGAAGGTCTTGGTCGAAAAGGGCTCCAGCCGAGCCAGTCGGCTCCAGGTGGTACGGCTTCCCATCAGCGGGATCGCCCCTTGTGGGATCTGGGTCAACAGGTCGAGCTTGACCGGATTGGACTCCGGATTACTGACCACGACACGTCCTCCGTAGACGGCGCCACTGAGGAACTCGCCGGTCACCGGACGCGGACCCCGATCTTCCCCGGGGTGACTCTCCTCGGCACCGGGCCGGAAAAACGACTCGTTGACCAGGATTCGGGCACCCTTCCCGGCGATTGTTTCCAGCGCCGGCTGAACCCGACGGCGGTAGATGAGGGTGGGCCCGGCCAACTGGATCCGAACCCGGGTGCCGGTCCGCTCGATCTGATGCCGCGGGGCCTCGAACGGAAGATCCAGAAGCGCCAGGGCGAGGAACATCTCCGCAAAGTTCCGGTGGGTCTCGACGATCCGGGGTGATACGAACGGCGCCTTGCCATCCCATGAAGCAACGTCCCGCCAGAAACCATTCGCCGGGATCAGCGAGGTGTCCTGCTCCCGGAGCGGACGATGATGGTAGTTGTTCTCAGCCCATTCCCGGGTTGGTCCCTGCGGCTGGTAGTAGGCCTGCCGCCCCACGGCTTCCCGAAGCCGCTCCACCTCCTCGCCACGAAGTTCCAAGAGGGCCCTCGAATCGCTGGCCTTGCGAAAGAACAGATCCGTCTCTGCCGCTCCATCCTTGGTCTTGAACCGATCCCTGAACTTGTTGTCCTGGGGGGCGGCGGCATCCCTTGCGAAACGACGGGACTCCATCCGAGCCAGGCCCCGCCCCTCTGCGATGCCCCCGACAGAATCCAACGGGCCATCGAAGGCCACCGGCATGTTGCCGGTCGGGATTGCCGTGAGGGCCTTCGGCTTGGAGGCCAGGTCGAGCGACCGGCCACGAAGCGCGGTCTCAAACCACTCGAGGGACTGCTCCGGATCGGGTTTCTGGGTCTCCCAAAGCTCCTGCAGATGTCGACGGCCGGCCTCCGATTCCCCAGGCAACTGACGCGTCAGCAGCGCCCGCTCGGCGGCGTTAAGCCGCCCGTAGGCCCAAGGGCTCAGGTAGCGGCTCAGGTCCCGACCGAGCAGCAAATCATCGAGGAATGTCGGATCCTTCTTGTTCCGGAGATAGGGCTCCACGACCTCCTTGAAGAACTTCGGGTCCTTCCGGCTGAGGAAGAGGTTCAACTCGTGACAGGCGAATTCGCTGTAGCGGCTCCGTCGTTCCTCGACAGAGAGCTTGGGCCAGCGGAGGGCCCACTCGAATTGCTTGAGATCCTTGTTCCCACCACTCAGCGCCAGCAGGAGTCCATGGACGGATCCCAAGGTGTCGTAGATCTCAAACTCCTCTGCTGTGATGTCCGGGATCTCGACCACCGCACCGGCCTGCAGGACGAGCGACTCCCGCATCTCGGTCATCGGACGGGCCGTATCCAGGGGCTGGGCCAGACGCAGGTCCCGGAATGCCGTCGGACGCTCGGGCAACACAAACTTCCTCCAGACAGCATCGCTGAGGTTCTCCGCGTACACCTGCACCAGAGAGCGATCGCCCAACTCCTCGATGGGAATCCGGACAACGCCGTTGGTGTCGGGCCGGAGGTTGAAGAGGACCGGTGCCGGACGGGCCAGGAAGTCGAGGCTCGACTCAGGCTCGGGTACCACGCGTTCGGAAACCTCGTGCTTGAGCGCCGCGTTGCGGGAGAGTCCCTCGACTGCCCCGGCCATCGCCTGGGGGGCCTCGGTCGCGGTCAGGGCCGACGTTCCCGATTCCGTGGTCCGCAGTTCCCACGGGTTCAGGATCAGACCGGGCCTGGAGAGCAGGTTCCCGGGAAACTTCGCGGCGTAGCGGCGTTCGAGGATGTACCGGTACTCATCCCCGATGCGCCGCCCGCTCGTGTACAGGTTCGGCAGCCAGTCCGGCGTCGTCAGACCCACCCCATGCCTGGAAAACCCCGAGAGAGCTGACCACAGCCCACCGACCGGGTCGAAACGTGTCGTGGCGACATGGACACGGGTGAATGCATCCCAATCGGACAGGCGGATCACAAGTTCCTCCCCGGACGTCTCGGTCGAGACGATCCTCGGGGATCGACCGGCGCGGTGTTCCACCGACCGGCTGTTGCCCACAATCCAGTCAGCGACCGGCTTCCCGGAGACGACCCGGATCGGGATGGGCGCGATTGTCCCGGACCGCACCTCGAGCGAATAGTCTCCTGCCTCGGGTTGCCCCAGATCCAACATCCCCTCCTTAACTGCCATCCGGGCGGAATGATCCGCCACGAAAACCCCACCACGCACCTCGAGCAATGAGACGGAACGACCATCCACCGCATCCGGCAGAGGTATCTGGATCCGTTCCCCAGCCGCGATCTGAACCGCATCCGGCCACGTCTGTTGAGACTCCAATATGGGCCACGTCCGGGAAGGACCTCCGGAGAGCTTCACAACGACCTGTCGGATTCCGTCAAGCGAACCGAGCCGGATGCGCCCGGAATCGTCCGACCTCAGTGACAAAACCTCTGGCTGCTGGAAACCGGAACGAAACACCTGGACCTCGACGACTTGATCCGGGATCGGCTCGCCGTTGCGGCCCAGTATGTCGAGTCGGTGGGACCCATCCGCCGTGGTCAGAAACGCATCGGCAATGAGGGTCGTCTTCTGGATTCCATTGAGGGCCCAGTCCTTCCGGGCCTCGAGGGTGATCTTCTGGCCCGTCTGGGTGAGTGAGTCGACCTCACCCTGGAGCTCCACCGCAAGACTGGCCAGTCGGTTGGGTGTCCGGACCGGATGCAGCAGGATGCTGTCCGGCTCCAGCTTGAGCGATCGGATCTCCGCGGTGGACACCACACCGTCCAGGGTCTCGGTTCGAAGCGTCAGCCTGGGATTCTTGAGCAGACCGAGAGCCACCGGGGTCTTCCCGGAAAACAGATTGACCCTCACCGCCAAGGTCGCCTCCTGTCCGGGCAGCAACTGCTCACGCTCGATGTGGAACTGGGCGTTGAGACGATAGTTCTCTCCGGGATGGTCGAAGGAGACGAGGCTTGCGAATCCACCATCGGCATCGGCCACGACCAGCTGGCGCCGTCCGGGTTCGCGGGTGAATGGGACCAGGATCCGACCGTCCTTCTCCGGATCGAGGCGGCGACCGTCCAGCCAGGCCGAAACCCCACGGAGAGGCTGATGCGACTCGTCCAATGGCGTGATCCATTCCCCGGCCGCACCGGTTTGCTGGACCAGCGAATACTGTCCCTTGCGGATCAGGGCCCTTGAGGATTTCCCACCGGCGATCACCTCGACGATCCAAGCGCCACGATGCCCCTTGAGCTCGGGAAACCTCAAGGTCTTGACCACTCTGCGGAACGGCGAGGCATCCCCGCTCAGGGTCTGCTCGGAATTCGCAACAAGTCCGTCGAGGTTGAGGTCCGTGTTGAGTTGACGGTTCTGCGTGGTGAAGAAGCCCAGTGTGTTGATCTCGAAGAGCCGCACGATGACCTGGGGGGCGTTCTTCAGGATCACGTCGAGCGAGACCTCTTCGGCAGGCGAAAGCACCACGGGACTGTTCGGGGGGAACTCCACGTCGACCCGGTCGCGGAGCGCCTGATACGCCACCGGAGAGAGGAGCGAGGCCCATCGTTCCGGATCCGGAGCCCCGGCGGTGATCTTGGCCTCCGCGAAAATGGGCTTGAGCCAATCCTCATTCAACCACTCCGCCCAAGGCTCCCAAGATGCCTCCTCCCTCGCGAAGTGCAGCATGTAGTTCCGGACCAGTTCATCGTCGGAACCGATCGGTCCCGAGCCGATGACGTCGAACGTCGCATTGAGGTCGGCTCCCCGATGTTGGACCTCGGACTGTTCCAGAAACCGCGGGCTCATGTACACCGCAGGACGCGGCAGCCTGATATACTCGATGAACCGGTCGCGATCCCGCACGCCCCGGCTGCGGTCGAGGACGAGTCGCGCGTGGAGAATGTGGGCCTTGAGGGACTTGAACGAGGACGACAACGGCTTCACGGCCGCCCAGAGCCGCTCCAGCCACGCTTCGCGGACCTGCGGATCCATCACCGGGTTGGAGTCCGCGGAGGGCGCGAGCTTCCGGAGACGGGTGAGGACGAACTCTGGCTGCCGGACCAGGTCGGGCATCGCCTCCTGCAACGCCTCCAACTGGTCGGGCAGGAGCTGTCGATGAATCGCATGCTGCCCAAAACCGCGGCTTCCTGGAGCCTTCAGATCCGCGATGACCGCCTCGACCAAGCCTGGCAGATCGGGACGTTGAAGCGCCGAAAGAACATGTCGCCTCTGGGCCGGGTTGAGAGGAACCGCGTCGCGGAGAAATGTTGGATACTCGGAGGGCTCCATTCCCTCGAGGGCATCCCTCTCGAGAACCTTTCTGAGGAACTCGGCCTTGGCAATCCGGGCGGGATCCAAGGCGGTCGGAAGCCCAGGCTTCTGGTCGGGAACGATCCGGATGTGATCCAACCGGGGGTTGAGCCGATCCCGCAGCCAGCGAATCGTCTGATCCGGGTCGGTGCCGTAGGCCAGCAGGGCCTGACGGTTCTCGATCACCTGACGCCGCGCCGATTCCGGAAACCGGGCGGCCCAGCTCTCCAGAAGGGTCTTCAAACGATCCACCTGGCCGGTCTGCTCATAGTGGAGAGCGTGGAAGTGGTAGTAGTCCTCGGTTCCGGGCACGAGCTGGTCGAGGACTGCAGCCCTATCGGGCGCAAGGGCAAAGCGCTCGATGAATCCAACCTCGTTGTCGGCGGCCAGAGGTAGGATCCCAAACAAGGCACCCAGAAATCGAAGTCGGCGGGAGGAGTTCATGATGGTCGACGGGCGCGTGAAAGCCGGGGTCGCCACAGGCTCACCCACGATCCCGGCTGGGGATAGTTCCAAACCCGCCAAGACGCCAGCGCGGACCTCCTCGATCGAGCCTCACCCTGTCGCAGTCTGCGGATTACTCGAGCGGCCACCGCTCTCGGAAGGCCAGCTGGGCGGCGCGGTCGGGGATGTCCTCCAGTGCCGGATCCTCGAGGAATCGAGGCGCGTAGGCCGCATCGATGCTGAAGACCCGGACGTTCTGGGCCTCGACCTCGAAGAACGCCCGCCATGCCCCGCACCCAATCTCCCATCGGATCCCTCCCCGACGCCGGATCCGACGCGAGCGATGGGGGTGGGGATCGCGTGACAGCAATTCGATCATGCGAGGCCTGAAGTCGATCCCCCAGTGTTCCAGGAGCCAGGCAGCCTGGATCTGGGCGAGCGGCTCGAAGGCCACGGTGAAGTGCGGCGGCTCGGCAAGGGAGGCTTCGACGGCGTCGTGCCATCCCGCGCGGGAGGACGGGAAGGCATCATAGGCCGGGATGTAGGGCTTGATGTCGAAGATGGGGGTGCCATCGACGAGATCACAGGGGCCAATCCGGAGATGACGCCCTTGGATGCCCAACAGGGTGACCGGGGTCAGACCGATCGGATTCGGACGGTAGGGAGATCGGGTGGCGAAGACGCCGCGGCGTTGAGCGGGTCCCCGTGGAGGGAGCACAAGCGGACGCCACCCCTCGTTCCGGTGGAACCACCAGATCAGCCAGACCCGCTCGAACCCCTCCAGATCCCTGAGGGCCAGCCGCGGTTCCACACCCTCGACCAGCTCAAGCAGACTCTCCCCGGGGTCGGCATCCGACGGCTGGTGCCGGGCCTGGAACTTCACCTGTTTCTCGGACCGGATGTATCCGATGGGCTGGAGAGTGAGTTCGGGCGGCACGAGGCGGTTATGGCAGAATGCCCCTGACGCTGGCCACTGGGTTCGAGCGGGAGGACGGCTCTTTCCCAACGCTGAACCCGACGATCGGCCCGCTGCGGACGGTTTGGGCATCCCCTAAAGCAAAAAGCCCCGCCTGAAGGCGGGGCTTTCCATGATGCCTTGCCGAAACCTGTTCGGTTCAGCGGTTCGACGCGGGAGGCGTGAGGAGCACGAACACGCCGCGGCGGTTCTTGGAGTAGGCCTCCTCGTTGTTGCCCACCATGGCCGGCTTCTCCTTGCCATAGCTGATGGTGGTGATGCGGTCACCACTGATGCCGGCCGACATCAATTTGTCCCGGACCGCCAAGGCCCGGCGCTCGCCGAGGGCGAGGTTGTATTCCTCGGTGCCGCGGTCGTCGCAATGCCCCTCGATGAGGAGGTTGTTGGAGGCGTTGGCCTTCAGGTAGTCCGCGACGCGCCCGATGTTGGCCGCGTACTGCGGCTTCACGTTGGACTTGTCGAAATCGAAATAAACGGTGTCGGTGGCGAACTTCTCACGGTCCTGGACGAAATTCCGAGGGTCGAGGCCCTCGTTCAGACCCGTGCTACCTCCCGTGTCGGTACCCGCACCTCCCGTCCCAGACCCACCGAAGGTTCCAGTGCCGACACCGTTTCCGGGAGTCAGCGGAATCTCGCCCACTGGTCCTGCCGAGCCCGACTGGCCGGCGGGCAGCGGGGTCAAGCCCTTCGGTTTCCGGGAACAACCGGCAGCACCTCCGAGGAGGCAGGCGGCCGTAACGAGGAGGAGGACTCGGGACAGGGAGAACTTCATGGATCAGCCTTGGATGCGCGAACGGAAAGGGAGGACCTCACTTGGACCAACTGGCTTGCGAGCACCCCCCCGAAACACGGCCCAAATCCTTGACGTGCTTGGAAGGCACGTCAAGCAGCGACAGTCGCCGTTCACCGCCAACACGGCGGGTGAAGACCAATGTCCTGGAATTCGGGGCCCAAGAGGGATCCTCCCCGGCCGCCTTCGCCTCGGCACTTCCACCAGCAGCCGGCATCACATAGATCGTGAACTCGCCCGCGGCCCGGGTGAAGGCAATCCACTGGCCATCCGGCGACCAGTCGGGCTCGGTGCACTGGGTGACACCGCCGGTGTTGAGCCGCTTCATGGCTCCGCCCGAGGCAGGGATGGTGTAGAGGGATGGGCGCCCCCCCTCGGCGGAGGTGAAGCAGATCGTGCGACCATCCGGGGACCAGCAGGGAGATGCCTCCAACTCCTTCGTGGTGGTCAGCTGTCGGAGTCCGCTTCCATCCACATTCGCAAGCCAGAGGTCCGGGCTTCCACCTCGGCTCAACACCATCACGACCTTGCTGCCATCGGGAGAGACCGCGGGACTGGAGCTCGTGCCTGGGAACGAGAACATCCGGGTGCGATTCCCGCTGCGGAGATCCTGGAGGTAGATCTCCGGCCGGGAACCCCGGAATGAGGTGTAGAACAGCTTGAGCTGTCCGGGCACCCAAGATGGGCCGAACGAGATCGATCCATCACCGGTGAGCGCGACGGCATTCGCCCCATCACAGTCGGATGCCCAGATTTCGGAGACGAGCTCCCCGCGGACATTCCGCCCCCCGGGAAGGTTCCGGAAGGCGATCTTGGTGCCGGCGATCCCGGGGATCTGGAGCAGCGATTTCACCACATCATTCGCGAGCGCGTGGGCCTGCGCCCGGGCGGATCCACCGGGATAGGTCCGGGTAAACAGCACCTGCTGGCTGTTGACGTCGGAAAGCGTACCGCGGACATCCCCCTGCCCCGTGCCCGCAAGCCGATACTGGGGGGCAGCCCCGCCGTTCACCTCGAACCCCACCACAAAGAGGTCGAATTCCAGGATCTTCCGCACCTCCTCGGAATAGCCCGTGATCGAGATCGGTATGGTCCGCACGGCACCCTTCGTGATCGTGACGCCACCGTCCTGGGCGGCGGCCAGGAAGGAGCAGACGACCGAGAGGATCAAGGCGGTGGTGCGGACGAGCGAGGCGCTGAGGAATCCGGACTTCATAGGGATGCAGAGGCTTCGAGGACAAACTTCACGGGGACGACCAGGCGTGACTCGTTGAACTCGTCCGGGAGCGGACGGAGCTTCCGGTTGCGGCGGAAGATCTCCTCTACCGAGGCATCGAGGGAGCGGACTCCTGAGGAACGCTTGATCGTGACATCGAGGACAGTTCCATCCTTGGAGATGGTCAGCTGCACGCCGACCCACTCGTTCCCCGATGCCGTCGTGGCCGGTCGGCGCCACTGCTGATAGAGGAACGTCTGGAGCCAGGACGTATACGGGGCGTAGGCGGCACCCCCAGGGCCGGGCATCTCGATCTTGGTCGATCCGCCGACATTCTGGGAGACGCCGGCAGCAACCCCGGAAAACTTTGCGGCCAGTTTCTGCGCGGATGCGGCCCGTTGCTGCTGCGCACGTGCCTCCGCGGCGGCGGCCTCCTTCGCCTCGCGAGCTTCCTTGGCCTCGCGAGCCTCACGGTCCACCTTTTTCCGATCCACCGCACTGACGGTACGGACCTGGCTGCTCACCTGGATCTTGGTCGGGGTCTTCTCCGGCTTTCGGGAGGCATCGACATCCTGGGCCTTGGCCGTGGGACGGATGTCCTTGGAGACCTCCACCTTCGGCTCCGGTTCCTCGGTCTTCGCGGTGGGCTCCTCCGGCTTGGGCTCCGATACCGGCTCCGGCAGGGCGGGCTTCACCTGGGGTTCCACCGGCTTGGGCTCCACCCGAGGCACCTCGGTGACCGGCGTCGCCTTGGGTGGTGTCACCGCGGACGGCGGGGGTGTTCCCTCAACCGCAGCCAGGGGGCGCGGTTGGGGGGTTCCTCCCCCGATCTGGTTTCCCATCGTGAGCTTGAGATCCGTTGGGATGATCTCAAGGAAGGGAACATCCGGTTGGACGACCTTCTTGGCGGTCAGACCGCCCACCAGCACCACCATCGTCAACAAGGCCGCATGGCCGATCGCGGACCCCGCCAAGGTGCGCTGGAAAATGCGGTCCACGGTCAGCGTCCCCCTTGTGGCTCGGTGCCGATGTCAAACCGCGTGATCCCGTTCCGACGGCAGATCTCGATGATGTTGACCGGGAGCTCGAACTTGCCGGCGCGGTCGGCGCGGATCCGGACCACCATGTTGGGATTCTTCCGGTATTCCTCGAGCATCCGCGACTCCAGCAAGCGCAGGTCGGTCCCGAGAGCCCGTCCACGGACATAGTAGACGCCGTCCGGACGGGCCTCGACCACAACAACATCGTCCTGCTTCGCGGTGGGCTTGTTCGAGCCGCCGACCGGGAGCTTGAGGCTGATGGACTGTTCCATCAGGGGGGTCGTGATGATGAAGATGATGAGGAGGACGAAGGCGAGGTCCAGCAGCGGAGTGATGTTGATGTCGTTCAACGTCACCAGCGAATTGCGTTGGGAGAAACGGCGCATGCGGGCGGGTGGGCTGACCGGTCTCGGCGGCGGATTATTCGTCCTTCAGGAATTCCGTCTCCATCCGCGAGGCGAGGGACTGCGCGAAGTTGTCGAGCTCGACCGTGTGGACCCGGAGCGTATGGACGAGCCAGTTGTAACCGAACATGGAGGGGATCGCGACCAGCAGGCCAGCCACCGTCGTCACCAAGGCCGCAGAGACGCCGGGCGCCATGACCGCAAGGTCGGCCCTTGCCCCGGCCTGCGCCGCGACGGCCACGCCACCGAAGGCGTCCATGACGCCCCAGACGGTGCCCAGCAGCCCAAGGAACGGCGCACCGCTCACCGCGACCGCAAGCAGGACAAGACCCGACTCCAGACGCAGGGCTTCACGAGCCACCGAGCCCTCCAAGGACCGCTTCACGTGCTCCATCCCCTTCAGGGTGGCGTTCGTGCGTCGTGTACCGTCGGCCAGCCGGAGATGCCCTTCCAGGTCGTTGCATCCGTCCAGATATACCGAAAACAGCGGACAGCCATCGACGTGCAGTTTGCGATCGAAGATGGCGAGGACGGATTTCTGCTGTCGGAACTCGGTCTCGAAATAGTGGTTGAGGCGCTGGGCACGGCGCATCTGAAGGGCCTTGGAGGCCATGACCGACCAGGCGAAGATCGAGAAGATCACGAGGATGACGATGATGACCTTGGCCTCAGGCGTCGCCTGATTCCAGATGTAGGTCAGCGTGAAGCCGCCCTGTTGGGCAGCCAGCAGACCGGGAGTAAAATTCATCGTGCCTTGCTTATCTCAGTGTCCTCCAACGCGCCCGTCCGGTTTAAACTCCGACCCCGGGATGGTCAAAGGTTTACTTCCCCCACAACAGGATTCAAACGCCCAAATGAGGCGGGAGGTACGGCCCGGATCCCAAATCGATGCTAACGACGCCGACGTCTATGGAATTCCATGAATCCCCGATGCGCCGCGGCCTCGAGCCGCCAGTACTCCACCAGAGACTCGAATGCCTGAAGGGTCTGGGGTCGTAGATGGTGTTCCATGTCCTCGACGTCTTCGGCAACGACCTCCTTGGCAAGACCGAGCATCTCCAGCAGTTCAGTGAGGATCCGATGCCGGTGCCGGATGTGCCGCGCCACCGAGACTCCTTCCCGAGTCAGCGTGAAACCGCGATAGCGCTCGTAGTTGACATACCCCCGTTTGGCAAGGCGTCGCACCATGTTGGAAACGGTGGACCGGCTCAGCTGCAGTTCCTCGGCGAGGTCTGTGACCCGCGCATACCCCTTGGACTCGACCAGGTCCTGGATGCGCTCCAGATGGTCCTCCGTGGACTCCGATCTGGGATGGGCCACACGGGCCGCGGTGCGCGTCTTCACTGGCATTCCGGTTCGCTACCAGAAGCCCATCCGGATGCAAAGGCCGATGTTTTTGGTGCTCCATTTGTTTTTGCCCTCAAACATTTGGTTTTGACCCACACTTCTCTGCAGGGTACCACTCGAACCGGTGAATGCTTGGATCAATGCCGGTCGTCACAGCGGGTCTGGTGCCCGGAGTGAAGGTCCTTGGTGGCTGTTCGCCGGTTGGATCCTGCCGCTCCTGGGCATGCTGGCCTGCGGCTGCGGGAGGCCGGATGCCCGCTCCGGGTCACCAACGCGAAGCGGACCGCCGCGCATTCTGACGACTTTCACGATCCTTCAGGACATGGCCCGAAACGTGGCCGGCACGAATGCCGTGGTCGAATCCATCACGAAGCCCGGGGCGGAGATCCACGAGTACGAACCCACACCGGGTGACATTGTGAAGGCACAGCATGCGGACCTGGTCCTATGGAATGGACTGGGGCTCGAGCGGTGGTTCGAGCGCTTCTTCGGAAACCTCAAGGGGGTTCCAGAGGCGGTGCTTTCCGATGGGGTACCTCCCATCGGCATCTCGGAGGGCGCCTACGCAGGAAAACCGAATCCACATGCCTGGAT
>SXGQ01192481.1_pt1 | contig 22269 bp, 24 predicted proteins | sample 3178371 | NCBI WGS metagenome assembly SXGQ01 (sample SAMN11356859, study PRJNA531348) | freshwater metagenome | isolation source: freshwater sample F1-20 | place: China: Fuxian Lake, Yuxi | collected 2017-12-25 | reverse complement strand
TTGGCGTTCTCAATGCCGCCATATCGGTTTTTATAAAATTCACCAACACGATTAGCCATTGCTGGGTCGGCATCGGTGACGCCAATCTTGCCCAACACGCTGCTGCCCAACGCAGCAACATTTTTTCCCGTCTCAATCGGGCTAGTTACTGCTTCAAACGTGGACTTGCCAAGCTCGTAGGCGCTGCCGGGGAAGTTGGCAAGGGCTTGGGCAAACATCTGGCCTGTGCCTAGGCTATCTTCCCGCTTTGGCATTGCAGGGGCGGCAGGCTTTGTACCTTTGGCTTTATCGTGTTTGGCGTAAGCCTCGTCTGGGGACGCTGCCTCGTAGATTTGGCCCTCAATGCGGTATGTGGGCATTGCTGATTACCTCGGCGGCAGGTCAATAACGGGCTGGTACGACGGGCCTGCGTCACGGGAAAGCGACCGCAAAACCGTTTCACGGTTACGGCGCTTTTGTTCCAACACTCCGTCGCTGTCACCCGGTTGCGGGATGTATTGTTTGCGGGCGTTAGAAAATTCATCAGGACTAATGACCGCACCAGACTCTCGACGCAAAACCGCGTTAATGAAGTTGCGCTCTGCTTGGAAGAATTTTTGCTGTTGCGGATTCAACGCAAAATTTCCACCCGGCACATCTGACAGAATCATTGACCCCACAGTTGGAGGGGGAATGTCTAGCATTGGGTTTGATTCTGCAATGCGGTCGGCAAAACCAGCGGCTTTGGCCTGACTTTCGTTCATGCCCTTTGGAGACGGTCGAACACCCGGCACAATAGCTGGTGCGCCACCGCCCTTGCTTGGCTGGAAGAACACCGGATTACCTTGCTCGTCTACGCCAGCAACAGGCGATCCGTAATTGACCACCAACGGGCTAGATTCTGGCGCTGCGCCAATCTCGCGGCCCGTGCGAGCGTCCACCACAATGCGGCGACCATCTTTAACAATCGTAGTCGGCGTAACGGCCTCTGCGCCGCCTTCGGGTGCTTTGTATCCCGTATCGCGTTTGCCACCGCGTTTACCAAACTGCACAAAGCCCTCTGCGGTTGCAGTCGGGGCGTAAAATTCCTCCACATCAGCGGGCGTTATGGAGCGTTCCAAAGCAGCGGCCAACATCGGTGCGCGGCGCAATGCAGCCGTACCCACCGGGGTCATTGCCACATTCATTGCGTCCTCTGCGCTGCGGCGATACTGCGAGGTCGGCTGGAATTCTTCCAATGTGGTTTGTTCGGGGATTTCGGCGGGTGCAGCCGCTTTCGGGTCGTACACGTACCCACCGCGCAATCGACCAGCAATCTGCCGTCCTGCGGTGCTTTCCATTTCTTCGGCCTTGGTTGCCGCTTCCATCGCCTTCTTGCGCTGACGGGCGCTCATAAACGATTGCAAAGCAGCAACAAGCGGAGCAGCAGCTGGGGTCGGCGCGTCAGAGCCAGACAGCGGGCGGTAGGCCTGTGCCTCTAGGGCTTCTGCCATTGCCTGACGGCGGCGAGCCTCGGCAATCTGGCGCTCGTACTCGGTCGGTTCTGCAAAAGTTGGTCGGTAGTTAATCGGCATTTTCAAAATCCCCTCTGTACGGGCCGCCTTGCGGAGTCGTCATACCCGGCGATGCGGGCTTAATCATGCCCTTTGGTACAGCCCGCCCATATTGAGGTTTGGCCGGAACCATTGTCATCGGGTTCGGCGTGTACTGCATATCTTGGGGAGGCGTGAAGTTGTCCATACTGCCGCGCTGCTGAAGGGCGTTAGCCAACTTCTGCTGGCGGCTCATGGGGCCACTAAAGGTCTGGTATCTGCCGTTCATATTATTTACCGAATGGGCTGCCAAAGAAGCCGCCGCCGGCTGCTGCTCCGGCTGCGCCAGCAAGACCGCTTAACAAGCCCATTTGAGCATTGTAAGCAGCGGTTTGGTTTGCGTAGTTACGCTGTGCAAAGTCGCCTGCCGCCTGCGTTCCGGCAAATATTGGAGCCGCTGCGACGTTTGCGCCTTGGTAGCCTTGGAACTGCGGCATATTGACCTGTACGCCTGACATAAGCGCCGCGATCTCGTTGATCGGCTGATTGCGTAGCGCCAACTGCTGCTGCAACGACTGCTGCAACGCGGTATTGCCAAACTGTGCGCCCTGCAACGCCTGATTGAACTGCTGCAACTGCGCGGCATTGGCAAGCTGTTGTTGCTGCGCGGCAATGGCTTGATTCTGGGCAAGTGCTGCATTGCGGGCTGCCTGCACATCCATCTGCTGACCAAAGCCCTGCGCCTGACCCGCCAACAACGCTCGGTAAGCGTCCAATGCTGCAGCTTGGTTTTGCGAAACAGCCTGATTCTGCAACTGCTGTGCAGCCAACTGCTGGGAGAACACCTGCTGCGATGCTGCGTTCTGCGCCTGTTGGATGTTGAGGCCAGCAGCAAGGTTCTGCTGTACTGCTCGATTGTAAGCATCCTGATTTGCCAACGCAGACTGCTGCTGCTGCAACGCCGCTTGGTTGTAAGCCTGCTGCACAGCCTGCTGCTCGCCAAACAACTGACCACGCTGCTGACTCGCCAACGCTGCCTGCACCTGCTGTTCCGACAAACCCTGTGCGCGAAGTTGGTTAGCGGCTTGCTGAACCGCCTGCCGTTCGTCAAACAACTGACCGCGCTGTTGAGCAGCCAAAGCGGCTTGTGCTTGCTGCTCACCAAAGCCTTGTGCGCGAGCCTGATTAGCAAACTGCTGTGCCGCCAACTGCTGCTGGAAGTTTTGACCAGCCGCTTGATTGGCAAATTGCGCCTGCTGCATACCCGCACCAAACAGAGCTTGTTGGGCGGCATTGCCAAACTCGCCTGCGGCTACGCGCTGTGCAAAATCCTGCTGCTGGGCGACGTTCTGCGCTTGCTGCTGCGATAGCGCCGTACCGACGTTCTGCTGCAATGCGCGGTTGTACACATCGGCAGCGGTTGTACCCATGCCAAATTGCCCAAGGGCGGCCTGATTGGCAAATTGAGCGGCAGCCTGCGCCTCGCCAAAGCCTTGCGCTCTGGCAGCCATGTCCAACTGCAAGCCTTGAAGTGCTGCCTGCTGAATGGCGTCGTTTTCCTGCTGCTGCTGTTCGGTGATCGCCTCGTTGTAGGCTTCTGATCCACGCGGGATGCCCTGATTGGCAAGCTGCGTTTCAAGTGCTGCACGACGGCGCTGTAATTCGGGAGCAACACGCGACAGGATCGCCTGCTGACCCGTCGTACCCGCCTGCACCGGCATAGCGGCAAGCTGCGAGGTATCAATACCGCGCTGCAACTGCTCGGTCGGCACTTCGCCACGCGCCAAGCCAAAAATGCCAAGGTTTGGGGCGTACTGTACGTTTTGAACACCGCCCAATCCCAAAGCTGTCTGCTGCGTTAATGGCGCTGCTTCACCTCGGGCTGCAAATGTCGGCGTTTCGCCACGCAAACCGGGCAATCGAGACGTATCAAGACCTTGCAACAACGGCAACCCTTCTGCGCCAAGGCGCTGTGCCGCAGGCAACTGCGATAAATCTATGCCCTGCAATCCCGGCAAACCCTCGGGTCGGAACGCCTGCAACTGCGGCACTCCAACACCGCCCTGTGCGTAACCGTATTGACCTTCCATCGGGCCATACGAAACGCGCTGCGGCATCGCACCGCCACGGGCCATGCCCAACTGCGACAAATCCAAAGTCGGCATCGCACCGGCTCGCACATCGGCACTAGCTCGACCCATGCCCATTAAGTCAGGCGCACCCTGCACCTGACCGTAGCCACCAAGCTCGGTTTGCAGGTCACGCAGGTTGGGCTGGAAAGGCTGCCCTATAACGCGCTGTGCGGTTCCGAGGGCGGTTTCGCCAAGCCCCGCAAGGCCAAGGTCAACTCGCTGCTGCGCCTCCAGAATCTTTTGCTGTTCTGGCGACAAAAACTGTTCAATGAACGGCGTATCAAGGTCGGTCATCGTGGTGAACTGTTCGCGGGTCGGTGCAACCAACTCGCCTTTCTCGTTCACATACGGGGTGTAGCCCGTCACGCCATATTGGCTGTAGTCAGGGGTCGGCTCGTTGAACCCCGGTTGCATATCAAGCAAGCCGCCAGCGCCAACGCGAGTGCCGGTGGTCGGGTCGTATTGGAAGTTGTCCGATACGCCTAATTGAGCAAACTGATCTTCTGGCAGCGCACCGCCGTATTGCGGTTCAAACCCCTCAATACCGCGCAGCCCCGGTGGGCCACCTACAGCGCCGCCAACGGTCTGCTGGGCAGGGGGCGTAGTCGGCAACGGGCCGGTGGTCGGGAACTGGCCGGGGCTGACGCTAGGCGTCTGTGCGCGGCGGTCGTTGTAGGCTTTTTGCGCGGCAACGGCTTGGTTATAAGCCTCCATTGCCTTGTTGTACGCAGACTCATTTACGGTCGGCTTGCCAAAGCTAACCCGCTGACCGCCATAAGGCGTGTTGATGTTGGGGTTAGAAATACGAGCGGTAAGACGCGCTGCCTCCAGATTGGCCGCACCCTGCGCTTGTGCCGCAGCGGCGTAATCAGGAGCCGGAGGTGGTTTCGGTGAACTTTTGCCCATAACGCCTTCCTAGGAACCGGCACGACTCTCGTGCCATAGTTAAAAACACGATGTCCCCGTTGGTGTCGGCGTTATGGATACGCGCTTCCTCGGTGAACCCCATTTTACTCACTAATCGTATTGCTTTGCTATTCCCGCTTGACACGGGGGCGATAATTTTGTCAACCCCACACACGTTAAACGGGTAATCAAATACGGCTGCTAGATACGCAGGGGTTAGGCGGCCAATAAAAGCGATGTGACATACGACGGAACGCCCGTTCCAGTTCTCGTACACCACGCCTGCCACAAGTTCCCCGTCCTTACGCAGCCCAAGGGCATTGGAGCGAGCTTCGTGGTAGCCGCCCCCGGTATGAGAGCAGACCCATTCGCCCACCTCTGTGCTGCTTTCTATATGCCAGCCCATCCGATCTGATACACGATGTCGGTTGATGCCCATTGCAGCGACAAATTGCGGCTGCTGCTGTTTAACTGGATGCCAGCGCAGTACCCAATGCCGGTAACGCCCTGCCAGTTGTTGCTAATTACCGCGTCCTGACCCCATAGCCCCACATCCCATGTGGAGGTATCCCAAGTACCGTAGGTTGACGGTGAATACGCCAACGCTGCCGTGCTAGGGGCAAGGTCAAAATCTACGTTGATGTCGATGTTGATGGCGGGTTGGCCGTTGCTAAACAGGCTAGGCCGTGCGCGGGTGAAATACTTTTTCACGCCACGCGAATCAAAGTAGTTAAACGCCTGCAACGCTCGCGCTTCAATGTTGCTGGTGTCGTCTTTGTATCCAGCCGTGCCAGTAACAGTCCATGCTTTAGCAACGTATTGGTTGCCGCCAAAATACAGTTCATCGCCTAGCAGGTTGAAACAGTTGGCGTACCAGTTCGTGAACCGGCACCACGCTTTAGTGATGTTGTTCATTACAAACTGCTCTTGGCCGCCTGTGGCTACCGGCACGTTGACGATCAAAGCGTTGTTGAGGGAGTTGTAAATCATCCCCCAGCCAAAGTTGTTCTTGTAGTTCTGCGCGGCAGCGGCAAATGCGCCCTGTATCTTGTCTGACAGCGCCACGTTGGGATCAAGCCGTGACGATTGCAGAGCAGAAGCAAGCGGAAACAGCCCGTCCAGCGTCAACAGCAACAAGTCGCCGCCGTACTTCATCATGCAACGCTTGGAAATGGGCGAGCCGACCAACCAAACGCCGATTAGCGCCCATGTGGAGGCGCTAGATGGATCGGTGCCGCGATAAACGATGACCTCGCCCTTGTCCGTAACAAATACAAGGTTGTCGTCTACACCATAGCCTGCGTCGATTGTCCATGTACCGAGGGCTACCAGAGTGCCACCCAGCTTCGCAACGGCAGACAGGTCGAGTTCCTGCGCCGCACCGCCTACCGACAGCGTTGGCAAATACCATGCTTTTAGGGTGTCTTTCTGGATAAACCACAAACGGTTTTTAAACAGCGTGATGTTGGACAGCGTTGTAGTCGTAACACCCGTGATGGCAGGCGTAGATGCACCGTCAATCGCTGTCCACGTTGTGCCGTTGTACAACTGCGGCTTGTTTGTGCCGTTGACACACATCATGTAGTTGCCGCCGGGGGTCGTAACGTTCACGTATTCCCAACGCGCATTGCTCAAACCGCTAACAACCGCAGCGCCAACCGCACCGGATGACGTTACGTCGTAGAACGCCGTGCCAGAAGCCGCAAACAATTTGTTACTTGCAGCACCTGCATAGCTAAATAGGCTCTCTACCTGCCCCGGTAAGCCCGTTGCGTGTTTGCTATACCCGCCTCGTAAATTGACGTTAGAAACGCCGGGGAAAAGGTTATCCAACGAGACGGCATCGGTGGGTGCCATGTTGGCGAGCGAATCGCGGGCGTTCCAGCCGCCGATAGGGGCGGGCAGGGATGCCACGTTGGCGTTGGCTCGCTGGACGAGACGACGCACCCGAGCCATTTATTGGCTCTCCGTGCCATAGCCGCTGTCGGGGATGTTGTCGTAGCCGATCAGCACCGTACCCGGTCGCGGGGCAAACGACAGGTTGGCTGCTGCCACATCCTGTGCAATAGCCGTCTCCAATTCCATCAAATAGTCGCGGTACAGCGCCGTCGTATCAAAGCCCTTGGCCTCAAAATACTTGAGCTTTGTAGACAGCACCATTACGCGATCTGGGTAGATGCACGTATCGCTGTCGGCGGTAAAGCTCGTCTTTGGGCTGCCATCAGCGGCCTGCGCCCAACCGTTGCTGCGGTACTCAAACCCGAGCAACTCGCCTGCGTTCATTCCCGGCCAAATCTGGAAGTAAGCGCCAAGCAAACGCCAGCGGATACGCGGGCCGGTGGAGATATAGCCCGAGAGCAGCCATTCCCATTGCTGCGGTGACTCGGGGCCAAGCATTTCCCAACGCTTGCTCTTGTCCCAATGGGTGCGGTTGACCGTGCTGTAGTAGTCCGAGGGAAGGTTGTATTTAACCTTCTGAAATATCAGTTCACCGTTAACTTGACCCTCGGTTGGCTCGTAGTTAAGCGTGACCTGCGTGGCGCTATCAACGCTCGTCACGTAGGTGGCATTAGGGATGCCCACGCCCTGCACTTGGTAGGCTGTGGACAACCCTGCCGTTGAGGGGATGCCGGTGATCGTATACGCGCTATCCGTCCACGTTCCCGTGGTAGAAATAGCCTCGGTATAGAACGTATGCTGCTTGGTCAGTTCACGCCAATCCGCACGACGCATCAACTCGTAACCAGAGGCGTTCATTAACGCCAAAATCTGGATTACGTCTTGGTTGCTATTGCCAGCGACCGTTGCCGGTGTCGCAATACCCAACTCGTTAGTAACCTGCTGGACGAGTTGAAGCATCGTGGTTGTGGACATGATTTATCCCTCTGCGATGGATTCTTTCGGCGGTCGGCCTCGACGCTTCTGATCGCCCTGCGCTGCTAGCAGCGTAGCCATCTGCGCCTGCAATTCGGCCAACTGTTTCTTGGTATCTTGCAGCTCTGCGCTGGCGTCTGAACGGTTCTTGCGGTTGAGGTACTGGCGGGCGCGTTCACGCAAACCCACCCCGCCCATGCCAACGCGCTGCAACTGCGAATCAGAAGCCAAAGCCAACTGCTCCACGGTCAAAAACTTGAGGATGGCGAGTTCTGCAATCTGATCCCGATTGATTTCCTCGGGGTAGTCGCGGTGCCATTGCGATAGCGGAGTGCCGATTTCGCTTGCGGCCCCTTCGTTCTGCTGCATTTGGAAATACAGCCATTGGCGCGGGAAACGCTCTTTGTGGTCGTCACGCACCGGCTGGTCGATGATGTTGGTTTTGTCACCGGGGGCCATGATGCGAACGTAGGGCTTGCCCTCGTTTACACCCGAGTCTTTAATGTAAAACTCAACGTGTAATTGGGAGTCGGCGTTGTTGATGTCGCTATCTAGGGGCATTTTCCTTTCTCCTGTGGGGATTGGGGTCAGACACGTTCACCGTTTAAGCTGTACCATTGTGTGTTGGATACAGCAAAAAACAAACTAGTATGATTTTGCGCGATAGACGATGACGTTGTTTGGTTTACCGTGCTACCTGTTTGCGGGTAAACCGTCACCGTGTGTGCGCTTGAGTTGGCAATAAAAATAACCGCCCCCATTTCGGTCGTTGGCAATTTCACGCCACTACCGGGGGATGCAGTATCTATTGAGTTGTAAACATACCGAATTTGCGTGGCATCGCCAGCAGAAGTACCAGCGGCGGTTATGTCGTCTATTCCGTCGCCGCAGATTGAAACGGTAGAAAGCTGGCTAATACCGCTGCCAAGTACGCGGGAAGGGATTGTCATGCTGCCCTCGCTTCACGCACCCGCATGATTTCGGCAATCAGTCCCGGCCCTTTAACGTCTAGCGTTATATCGCCCATGACCTCAAAGAGCTTTTGGAATTCGTTAGCTTGCTGCGCCATCGCGGTGTTGCAGTTGAACTTACGCCCACCGGGGCCGCCTACATACACGTTGATTGACGGGCCGCTGGCCTCGCCGGTAAACCGCTTGACGCCATCAGCACGGTTGCATGAGTCGTAGCCGTACAGCGTAAAGTGACGGAACCCGAGAACGTAGCCGATATTGATAGCTCGCAATCCCGAGGTTGTGCCACCGCCTACCGCAACGCGGTTAGGGCCAATGACTTGTAATTCTGGGCCTTCTGCCCATGAGTGCCACAGCAGCACCTTGCGCCCTTTGAGGTGGTCAAACGTGGAGGGCGGGCAACGCGAGGCGGGCATATATACGGTGCGGTCGTTAAGCCGTTGGATACCGCTTGTGCGGTCACGCGGATCAAGGTTGATCCACAGGTCGGGTTCTACCCCGTTTTCTACCAAAAAGTCGTGTGCGGCCTTGATAGCCACAATCGGGCGACCGGCTTGGCGGTGCGCCTTAATTTCGTCAATAAAGTCGGGCATAGACCACCCGCTCGCCACCAGCACCATGTGACCATCGTGTTTGATGGGAGCGAGGGTCAGTTCTGGCAGACCACGGCTTAACGCAGAGCGGATATTGGAACAAAGTTCCTCGTCCGTGCCTGCGGTAATAACCGTGATCTCCAGAGGTTGCACGATTAGGTGCCAGCCACGCCCGTCAGAACGTGCGGGTAGCCCGCAACGCAAGTCAGGGCCGTAGCGCCAGAGGCCGTGGTGAGGGCAACAATGCCCGCCACCAAACCGCCGCTGACCACCGCATCGTCAAGCGTTCCCGCCGTTGCCGTCGTATAGAGCGGCACCGCCGGAAGGCACGACGCGGCGAGCTTCACAACAGGCTTGCCGCCGATCTGCACCCAGCCGTAAGAGGCTGCGGCAATCGACACCTGCGCGAAACCCACCACCTTGCTGTTGGCCGAGTTGGTCGTGGTCACGGGGACAACGGTGTTGTCGCCGCGAACCGAAACCGCGTCGTACTGCGAAACCGCAGAAGCGGCCTGCACGTAGACAGCCTGACCACCGTCGTCAAGGTTGACGGTCGTGCCGAGCTTGAAGGAGGCCGACGTATCGGTGTAACCGAGGGAAACGCCGATCAAGTTGGAAGTAGAAATAGCCATGTGCGTCTCTCCTTAAGCAATCAACACGCCTTGGAACTGGCTGCCCGAGCAGGTCAAGTTTCCTGCCCAGCCAATCAGCTTCACAATCGCGTCTTGGTTGACCGCCTGACGCTCGCCACCGATCGGAACAAAGTTGCGATCTTTGTGGGGACGGAACATCAGGTACTTGGTGTTGAGGAACCACATATGGTTCGCGTTGCCAGCACCGCTGTTGTACGTGGACGAGCCGATACCACCGTCCAGCACAACGTCGGAGGCCATGCCCGCGCCGTAGTACTTGAGGGAGGCAAAGCCCGCGCCCGCCATGCCCGAACCAGCGTCCGTGATGCGCTGGATGGCCTGCAACGACTGCAGATACAACCGATAGTAGTTGTTGTCTGCAACGATCAGGTCAGGCTTGTCGGTGCCACGAACGAGCTGCACAGCAAGAGCGTCCATGTAGCCTTGGATGTTGGTAGCCGAAACGGCAGCCAGACCATCGGTCAAGCCGCTGTACTTTTTTGACTGCCAGAACGTCCAAACTGCACGGTTGATGCCGCCGTAGGTGCCCGTGGTCGGGTCATCCGGCACAGCAGCAGCAAGACCCGTGAGGTTCTTGCCCGCGTTGCCGGTGCCGTCGCCGTACAGGTCACCGCTGATGCGGTTGGCAAGCTGCGCTTCAGCCACTTCCATGCGACCGTCAAGAAGGTCAATGATGGCCTCCTTGCCCGAGTTCTGGATCATTTCCAGACCCGAAATGGTCACAGCAGAAGCGTACTGCGTGATTGAGAACTGCGCCGAGCTGATCGGGCTGTTCTGTCCCACGTTCAGCACTTCATAGCCGCTGTACGAGTTGGTGTTGTTCGTTGTCGGATCGGTGTACATGATTTCCTGCAAAATCACGTTACCGCCCGAGAACGTCTTGACGTTCCCACGATCCTTAAGACGACGCAACAACGCGTTGTTGTTGGTCACGTTATCAGCAAGCTCACCGCTACGGCTCTGGATCGTAGTAGCGATGATGTCGCTGATACTTGAGTTGGCAAATGCCATTGAGATACTCCTATATCAGTTGGTTACAACCGAGCATTAGTTTCCTCGAACGCCTGTTCGAGTAATGCCCGACGGTCATTCGCTTTGGGAGCCGTGTTAGCGCCGGGTGTGGCACTTCTGACACTCACAGCAGCGGCCCGAGCAGCTTTCGCTGCGCGGTTTTTCTCTGCGGCAATTTGAGCGTTCTGCTGTGCCTGTTGGGCTGACAGAACCCTCTCCCGCAAATCTCTGTTGCCATAAACCGCTCTATCATAAGCATCTTCCAATGTCTCGGCTACGCCGCTTTGGAGGAGCTTGATCATTTCCGGTCTGGCTTCTTCAAAAAACTCGGCCTTTTGGGCAAACGAGTCAATTTCATTAGCAAGGACAGCCTGTTCTGCGGCTTCCTGCTGTTGTTTCCATGTCATGACCTCGCCACGCACGTTGGCAAGCTCATTTTTAAGCGCAAATACGGTCGGATCGACCATTTGCTGCTGACCTTGCGGCATACCTTGGAGGTTGACGCCGTATTCGTTCGCCAACTGCATGAAATACTGCAATCGGGTCTGCGGATCAGAGGTACGCAGCGTGTGGTCGGCCTTCATTAGCGCCGAAATGGCCTGTTCTGGCTTCATTCCGAGGCCGTTTAGCGTTGTCATGTAGGGGCTGATGGCCTCTTGCACGGCATCGGCAAACTGTTTGGCTTGCAGCAGCGGCTCCACGCCACGGCGCATCTGTTCTTCGCGCTGGTAAGCGTATTCTTGCAACCGAGGGTCAGCTTTTTGCCAAACTTCGTGGTAATCCTTCTTCCACGACAGCGGCGGGCGCTTCCAAACGGGTTCCTCGGCGGGTTCTGGGGCGGGTTCTTGCTCCCGTACCGTTGTTTTGGCAAAACGCCCAGACTCATCGCGGCCAGTTTCAGCTTTGGCCTCGGCTTCTTCAAACTGCTGGGCAAGCAATTCCTTGCGGTCTAGCGTTTCATTAGCCTCTGTGGGGGCTTGGTCAACCATGTTGTCGCTCATCGTCATCCTCTCCTGTGGGGATTGGTAAAGTTGGCGCGTTGACGCAGTTCACGCAGCAAACGATCAGCCTGATCGTTGGTCAGTCTCTTGTTGACCTCCCATTTAAGGCGCTCTAACCGCGAATTGTCAGGCTTTTCTCGCCGGATGTGTTTGGCGGGGTCTTCGTTACCAACCTCAATGCAGTTGTTCGCCTTGAGGTGGCGTCGATGCTCTGACCTAGACATAACCATTTTGCCGTCAATCATGGATTTGTACGGCGTAATGTCAGGGATAACGTAGTGATAGCGCCCCTTCTTGTCCTTGGTGCGCTCAACAAACTCACCGTCAATTAGGATGTATGTTCGTTTCATAGGAGCAACAATACTTCCTCATCATCCATTTCTTCAAGTTCCCGATACAACGCCTCTACCCGAGCCACATCTGCAAGGAGGGCGTCAAAGTCGATGGCGTTGACCGGGGGAATCTCAAACTTGGCCTGTTCCTCTACGAACGGAGCGACGATTTCGGCCACCACACGCGGGCGACCCTCGACCAGTTCCTCGTAGATAGCAATAACTTCCTTGCGCCGCGCCTCACGCCGCTTGAAATCCTCGTCGTATCGCGGTTCCTTGATCTTTTTGTGCGTGTTCTTGCCGCCGTCGTGCATATCCATGACGACGATGGGCGGCGGTGGCGGTGGTGCCGCAACATCGGCAACCGCAAACGGTAGAACGCAAAATGGCGCAACGGCAAACATTAGGCGGCAGCCATCTCCACCAGAACCCAATCACCAGCGGCTTCGTCCCACGAATACATCTTTGGCGGTTCACCCGTGCCAGCATCAGCAGGCATCGGCACCGGAGCTTGCCAGTTGCAGTCAGCGTCTAGCGTCCACGACGGATATGGCTGCGGTGGGATAAACGCATCAAGCGCAGCATCGTACTTGTAGCCGATACCAGCGTAATGCTTACGAATGTTGCCGTTGTAACTGGTTTGTACCCAATTACCGCCAAGCAACTTCTGGCAAAACGCTACGCCAATGCTCTCCATTTCGTTGCCATTGGCGTCAGCGGTGTCTTTGTTGGCAACGACGATCACGCGCTTGACGACGTTGTTCTCATCTAATTCAGCAAAATGGCTCATATATCAACTCCGTGCAAAAGTGCCGTGATATTTGTCTCGTGCCTCTGCGGCAACAAATGCGGCTAATTCTAAATCTTCAAAAAACCCAAAATTTTTTCTATTGCGATTGACGCTTATCGTTACAGCCCATTTATTACAATTTGCCTGCCAATATACGTTTTTGTATCCAGACTTATTGTTGCTGTGCCGAACTCTGTTTAAGCAATTTTGTTGCTGCGTTGCTTCGCGCAAATTTTCAATTTGATTGTTAGTTCGGTCGTTATCAACGTGGTCTATGACCCTTGGCGCTACGCCATGATGATAAACATAAATTAATCTGTGCAATGCGTATGCTTTTCCGTCTACAACCAACCGATGATACCGATGATGCTTGGTAATAGGAGTTGGAACCCGAACGCGTCCGGTCTTGTTGCAAATCAACTGACCGTCGGCATAGGTAAACAACTCTTTTAAACGATCTTGAGCAATCATTTACTGTTGCTCCAAGTGCAACGCGGTCAGGCTGCTTTCATCTCCAACGTAGCCTACCGGAAAAGTGTTAAACGCTAGCGATACTCGATCCTCGCCCTGCACGGTTTCGACCATGTGCGTCAGGCTAGACGGAAACAGCATCAAGTCACCTGCGCCTACCTCAAACCACCACGAGTCGCTGTTGTACACGTTGTAGTTGTCGGTCGGCAGTTTGACCTGCTGGTATCCGTCCTTGTAGAAATAAATCTTATCGCGCTCGCGGGCAGCCTTGAGGTACAGCACCCCCGACACGAACGAATTGGGATGCGCGTGTTTGTGGTGGTACTGACCGGGCTTGGTGTAGTTCAACCACGATTGCGTCAGGCGCAGCGATACATCGTGTTTCGGTGCGTAAATTGAACGCAGATACTCGTTGACGCTGGCCTCGGCAAACGCCTTGAGGTTCGCCATCGTGTCGTGCCGCAACACATAACGGTCATCGCTTGTCGTGTTGCCCATATTGCTGTGGGTCGGCTGCTCGTCCACGAACGCCAGTTCCTCGGCGGTGTAGTCCCGTCCGAGTTCAAACTTGGCGACAGCCGTTGGAAAAAGGTTGTATGTGATCACGCAACCGCCTGTTCAATTTGGGCAACGTAATCCTCAAACGCCTTCTGCTGCTCGGGCAACAGGATCGTCGGCACAGCGTCCTCAAGTTCCTTGATCTTCTCCACCGTGAACATAATCTCGTCCCACGACGGCTTTGGGCGCGGGTCATCCCACCGCGTAATCTCGCGGTTGCTGATTTCCCACTTTGCACCGGGACGCAACAAGTGCATCGCCGTATCAATGCCCATTAGTTGATATGTTTTCATGTGAAGTTGACCTTAAGAATTACGATGCCGGAGCCGCCGTTACCACCTTTTGCTCCGCTTGATTGATACCCGCCACCGCCGCCGCCACCGCCTAAATTGGCAGGTGCATCAGTTGCGTTTGTATCGTTTGTGGTTCCGTTTCCACCGCCACCAGCGCCGCCGGTTCCGGCTGTGCCACCCTGATAAGTGCCGCCACCGCCACCGCCAGCGTATGTAACTGACGAGCCAGAGATTGATGAGGCTGTGCCTGCGCCACCATTCCCGCCAGCAGTTGATGTTCCATTTGCTCCAACAGCAGAGGCACCACCACCACCTGCACCACCATAATTTGGTGCGCTGCTGTTGCCCGTGCCGCCATTACTGCCTTGTGATGGGCTTGTAGACGGAGTGTTTCCAGAGCCGCCGGGATTTGTCGCAGAGCCGCTACCGCCGCCGCCACCGCCGGAACCGCCATTTGCGCCGGGTTTTGCGGGAGCGGTATTAGCGCCACCGCCACCGTATCCACCACCGGTGGATGTGATTGTGCTAAATACCGAATCACTACCAGATACGCCGTTGTTGCTTCCACCCGCAGCGCCACCAGCGCCGCCGCCGCCAATCGTTATGGTGTAGTCGGTTCCTGCTGTGATTGTTAACCCTGTTCCAGCGCGGTAACCACCTGCTCCAGCACCACCGCCAATCGCGGAACCACCTCCACCACCCCCCGCTACAACGAGGTAATCCACGCTCACCGCACCAGCCGGTGCAGTCCAGTTCTGCGTGGACTTGAAGGTGAAGATCGAGGCAGAGCCGATGTTGTATTTGAGGATGACGATGCCGGAACCGCCTGCTGCGCCTGTAGATTCGGTATACCCGCCACCACCGCCGCCTGTGTTGGCCGTGCCAGCAACGGCAGCAGGGCCACCATTTAGGCTGCCGCCAGCGCCACCGCCCCCAGACCCACCAGCGCCAATAGACGTTGTGCGATAAGCGCCACCACCACCGCCACCGGCATAGGTAACGCTGGAGCCACTAATACTTGAGGCAGTACCGTTGCCACCGCCGCCCGCTGCGGTAGATGTTCCGTTACTTCCAACAGCAGATGCGCCGCCGCCACCGCCGGTTCCGTAATTTGGAGCACTGCCATTTGCATTGCCGCCATTGTTTCCTTGGGACGGCGACACAGACGGCGTATTTCCTGCGCCACCTGTAAACGGAGCAGGGCCACCAATTCCTGCGCCGCCACCTGACCCACCAGCAGCGCCCGGACGATTAGAGCCGCCGCCTAAATCTGATCCACCACCACCTCCGCCGCCAGCGGAAGTTATGGTGCTAAATACAGAATTTGAGCCAGATGTGCCTGTGCTTGTTCCAGATGCACCAGCACCACCGCCGCCAACTGTAATGGCGTAGTCGGTGCCAGCAGTAACCGATAGCCCGGTGCCGGTACGAAACCCACCCGCACCACCGCCGCCACCACCTGCAAGCAAACTAGAACCGCCGCCACCACCTGCACCACCTGCAACGACGAGATACTCAACCTCGCTGACGCCGGTCGGGCAAGTCCATGTGCTGCTAGAGGTAAACGTGGCTACGACAGACTGTACGGGTACGGTGTACTTAAGGATGACGATGCCGGAGCCGCCTGCTGCGCCATTTGACGGGCTGTTGCCACCATTACCGCCGCCACCGCCACCTGTGTTAGCGGTTCCGGCAACAGCCGCAGTTGTGCTGGATTTAGCGCCCGCACCACCACCGCCCGTGCCGCCAGAACCTTGCGTTTTCGCGCCGCTATCAACGCCGCCACCACCACCGCCTGCGTAGGTGACGCTGCTACCAGAAATTGACGATGATGATCCGTTGCCGCCGTTACCACCTTGTGACGAATTTGCGTCGCCTCCAACGGCACCCGCACCGCCGCCGCCGCCACAATTTGTGTAACTAGATCCGTCAGTATTTCCTGCGCCGCCGTTATTACCTTGTGATGGACTCACAGATGGTGTGTTTCCAGAACCGCCTGCTCCGTTACCTGCGCCGCCACCACCGCCAGAGCCGCCGTTGCCGCCACTTGTAACAGGCGACAAACCACCGCCACCGCCGCCACCAGTTGAAGTAATGGTGCTGAATATGGAGTCGTTACCAACGCCACCGCGATTGCCTCCATAAGCCGCAGCAGTTCCACCGCTACCGACAGTTACGCTGTAATTGGTTCCGGCTGTGACAGATAAGCCGGTGCCGGTACGAAATCCCCCCGCGCCACCACCGCCGCCGTATCCACCACCGCCACCGCCCCCGGCGACGACAAGGTATTCAACCTCGGTCACGCCCGTGGGCGCAGTCCAGTTACCGGATGCGGTGAAGATTTTGTATTCGGTAAATGCTCCACCGCCTGCAACCTTGGCGGCGAGCAGCAGATTCATAATCCCCGACATGGTTTAGCTCACGTTGCCGGTGATGACGCAGACCGTACCGGATATAAACAATATGGTTGCCACACCGCGTGTCGCAAGGGTCACCGTTGCTTTATCGGCATCGGTTCCCGCAATGTATGCCGTGGTAATGGAACAAGTGATCGTGATGTTTCCCGTTGTGTTGTTGAACACCGACACCACATCGCCTGCTGCAAACGTGCTGTTAGGGATCGTAATGGAACCTGACGTACCGACGCCGACGAACTTACCAACGTCGCTGGTTGCCAACGTGTAGCTCGTCGTCTTGTCGCTGCCTGACTGCGGAACATTTCGATAACCCACCGCGTTTGTGCCGTCAGCCGTGCAGTTAGACAAGTTGCCCGAGGTTGGCGTACCCAGCACCGGGGTCGTAAGCGAGGGGCTTGTAGATAGCACCACGCTACCCGTACCTGTGGAGGTCGTGACGCCCGTACCGCCGTTAGCAACCGGCAGCGTTCCATATACCTGTGACGCAAGGTTGACGTTAGCAGGCGTCTGTTTAAACGAACCTGTGGTGTCAAACGAACCGTCTGTCGTCCACGTATCGCCAACCTGCAACGTGACCTTGGCAATGGTTCGCAGGGTGCTGTTGTTGTTGTACGAGACGGTGACCGTAACCGCTGCGGTATCGCGGTTCTGGATGGTGATGGTTTTGATCGCACGGCGGGTAGACGATGCGGGGGCGGCTACCAGCGTGACGCTGTTGGTGCCGTTTAGCGCACCGTCAGTAGCGCCTTCGGTAAAGGCCGAGCCGGTGTTATCTGCCCACGCAGCCGTAAAGTCTGGGTTGGTCGTTGCCGCCGACCCAGACATGGTGCAGACGATGGATTTGGTAGTTGCGTCGAGTACAAGTAATGCCATGGTGATGTCCTACGAGATAAACCACGCATAGGCTTCACCACCGCCGCCACCTGTGGCTGCAATCGTGATGCTTCCCGCGCCATTGGTGACAGAAATGCCGCTGCCTGCGGTCAAGGATGCAAGGGTATAGCCGGTGCCGTTGCCGATCAAAAGCTGGCCGTTGGTCGGTGCGCTGGTTGAGCCAGTACCGCCAAGGTTGACCGCTACCGGAGCCGTCAGCGAGAACGTTGTGTTAGTCAGCGTCAGGCCGGTGCCAGCAGAGTAAATCTGCGTGGCCGATACCTGCACGAAATTGATGGCAGTTGTGCCAAAGGTAATCGTGCCTTGGGTGTTACAGACGTAGGTTTCGCCTGCGCCCGTGTTGCCCGAGGTTACAAAGAACGCATCGCCTTCGCCAAGGCCGTTGGGGCTTTTGAGGGCGTAGCTGTCGGCGTCTGTAGCGCGAGTCAGCACCCACGGCGTTGAGCCATTACCGACCGTCGTAACCGTATATACGCCGTTCTCGTAAGCGTTGGTCTGGTTGTAAACGAGGATGCGGTCACCGGGGGCGGCAGTCGGGCCGTCTGGGGCAAACGCGGCCAGCGTTCCTGCATTGGTGAGCGTCGCGCCTACGCCTGATGCGCCGTTGCTGTACGTGGCGTTAAGGTTGCCGGTTGTGTCAGGAACCTCGTACTTAACCGGGGCGTGGTAGGTGATGCCCGCCGCCACGATAGCGTCAACGTACTGCTTGGTAACCGCATCGCTATTGACGGTCGGCGAGGCCAGATTGGTAATCTTGGCCGACGACACATCCACCGAGCCTGTCCCGTTGGGGTCGAGGACGATGTTGCCGTCAGTATTAGTTGACGAAATCGTGTTGCCGTTGAGGTTGAGATTATCAACGTCAACTGCGGTGAAAGTGCCTGCTGCTGGGGTTGAGCCACCAATGATGGTGTTGTTGATCGTGCCAGCAAGGATGTTGGCCGAGGTGATGGACGCTGACGCTGCAACCAGATTGGTCGCTGTAACGTCCGTCACAATCGCCACAGCACCCGTCAGCGAACCGATAGACGCGCCAGAGGCCGTGACGTTGGTAAACGTACCGGCAGCCGCCGTGGATGCGCCAATCGTCGTGCCGTTAATTGACCCGCCTGTGATCGCTACGTTGTTAGCGTTCTGGGTCGCCATTGACCCGAGGCCGGTGATGTCGCCAGCAGGGATAGAGGCAACAGCGGTGAAGGCTGACGTACCTGACGCTTTAACGTATCCGGTAAGGGTAGTTGCGCCTGTACCGCCGTTGCCAACTGGTAATGTCCCGGTAACGCCTGTCGTCAGCGGCAAGCCCGTCGCATTGGTCAATACGCCAGCGGTCGGGGTGCCAAGGTCGGCGTCTACAAACGTCTTATCAACGAGCGTTTGCGGGTCATCAAGCGTAACGGCCTGTTCTGCCGGATACGCTACAAATACATCCTTTGCACCCGCACCAAACGGCACTTTGCTGCCGCCGTTGCTGGATGCCAGCACCGTGTCGCGGGTCAGGGTGTTTGCGTTGTAAAGGCCAACGCCAACCTCCCAATCACCCGTGGCGCTGTCAAAGGCGCTGTAATACGTGGTGTTACCGTTCCCAATGACGGCAAACGACTGATAACCCGTCGATGTACCGTCAAGGGTAAACGTGCCAAGCCCAACGGTGGCGGTTGACTCTTTAACGCGATCTTTGAGAACGAGAGCCACGGCTTACTGCCTCGTCATGGGCATCGGAGGCTGCGGCTGACCGAGCGGGAGCGGCTGCTGTACCAACTCCACACCGGCTGCGCGGCCATCGGGGCCACGGATGATGCGTTTCGGTGCCGTCATGGCACGTAGCGCGGCCTCTAGCTTCGCCATCATTTCACCGTACAACTGCGTTGTCTGCTGCTGCATCTGGATAATGGCCTGCGTGGATGCGGCAACGCTGCCCTCCACGTTCTCCATCATGCGCTCGGTGTTCGCCTTGGTGACCTCCAGCATCGGAATGTCCACGCCGGGGTTGGCCGAGATACGAGCAACGTTAATCTTGGTCTGCGCGTCCAAATCAGCCTTGTACTTGTCCATCTGCGCTTGCATTTCCAACTCGCGCTGCTTCAGTTGCGCCTCGGTCTGCGCCTCCTGCTGCTTCATCTGGAGTTCCATCTGCATACGCTGTTGGTCGGCTTGCACTCGGGCGCTCTCCGCTTCAGCTTGTGGGTTGGGTCGGGGCTGTGCGGCGGCTTGCTTCAGCTGCTCCATCGCCACATCAATCTGACCCTCAATCGGGCGAGACGCCTTAAACGCCTGTACGCCAAACTTCATCAGTTCCATCATCACCGGCACCAGCTCTGGCGATGCCTGACCCACCGGCAGGGCTTGTTGCAGGAAGCCACCAAAGGCTTGAATAAACTGCAACCGATCCTGCTTCATCTGCGCTTCGTCAATCTGGACGAGGCTATCGGCGGCGATGTCTACGCGGAAGTTACGCAGCGGGCGGTCGGTCAGCAGTTGCAGAGCTTGCGGGATCATCTGCTGATCCACTTCGCTCATCTGCTGTGCGGCAGCGTACGAAAGCAACGTCTGCGGCTGGAACTTGGCGCACATCACCTGCGCCTTCAATCGGATCAGGTCAGATGCAAAGAGGGCTACGTCCTCCTGCATCGAACGCAGTCTCAATCCCGCGTATTGACCTTTGATTTGCTGCGCCGTCGCCGTTTCAGATGCGGCGCTCTGACCCCGGATGATGTCGGCAATGCCCGTGATTTCGTAGATTTGGTTCTTGATGTCTGTTCGGGCTTGATAGCATTGGATGAGGGCTTGGGCGAGCGTATCCAATGGGAGCAGGTCAATACTGCCCTTGAGGCCGCCCTTTTCAGAGAAGCCCATCCATTTATCAATCGGGATAAGAGCATTGTTGTCCCCCTCCGTCAGAAGCCGTTGCAGGGCAGGCTGGCTGGCGTCATAGACACCACGCACTCGCAGCGCCTTAACCAAGCCATCAATACGGTCAGACAGAATGTCCAACTCCATCGCCTGATCTTGGTACAGAACAAAGTCAGGCACCGGAACCAGCGTGTCGCTAGTGGTGGTGGCATACAGCGGCTTGGGGCAGGGGAAGAATCCCTCTAGTCCCAAGGGGTCGTCCCGCACATCAATGATCTGCGGCATACCCTTGGAGAACCAGTAAACCTTCAGCGTCTCCTTGTCCCACAGTTCACAAATCTTTGCGCGGTTATAGGCGCGTTTTGACTCGTTGTAGGCGTTTAGCGGCTCTGGGCCTTGGTCAAGCGGAATGTTCCGCGCTACTTCCTCGCCAAATCGCTCTACGAGGGCGTCTCGGGTCATGTACACCCAGCGCCATACCTGACTCACTTCCTCCCATGTGCGGGCCTGTGAGTGGCCGAAATCACGCCAATGGACGTAATCCACCGGGGCGCGTTCGTAGTCAATTTCCTCGGGAACGTCAGCAAGCTCGCCTGCCTCTACGTCCTCGGTAATCTGTAGGCCGTCATCCTCAATGCCCTGCGGGCGTACATGGGGTTCATAGCGCACCCATGCCGTGCCGCGTCCACCGAGGAACCGATCCTCCACGCAATAACGCATGGTGTTGCGGAAATCGGGGTAATGCTCAATCTCAAAGTCGATGGCGCGTTCAAGAATCTGTGACGCCACGCGGCCAACTTGGTCGTTGTCACCAAATCGGCGGGAAATGTCAGCCTTGGGGAGTTTGGCGTAGACAGCCGGAATCAACGTCTGGACGTTTGACCAGAGGATGTTGAACTTGGCTGACTCGGTGAGCGTCTGACCACGGGTATCGTCGCGGTAACGCTTGATGATCTTCTTCGTGCGGGCTTGCCACTTGGCAAACTCGTTGTCGTAAGCGCCAATGACACGGAGGTATTTCTCTACCTCGGGGCTGACCATATTTTCCATCAGTCTTTCCCTTTGTTACGGGCGCTAATCGCCTTGGCCTTGGACTTGGCGTCCTCTTTACTGCTCGCACCCCACGCACGGAGGGCAAGCGCCAAGCGGGTAGGTTTACCGTTCTTTTCCATCGGCCCCGGCATATTGCCCATGCGGGCGAGGAACGATGCACGGCGCGGATTGTCGCCTTTCTTGACGGGGGGCTTTAGTTCGCCGCCTGTCTCGGCCTCGTAAGACGCACGACCCTTGGCGTTCAAGCCGCCCTTGGGGTTCTTGCCTTCCTTACGCTGCCACGCGGCGCTCACTTGTTTTCCTTCTTGGCCGTCTTGGCCGATTCACGGAAAGCAGCAGCGGTCGGTGCGCCCTTCTCACCGGGTTTACGCATACGCTCACCCGAGCCAGCGGCTATACGCTCGCGCTTGGCGAGGATGTTGGCGTACAACCCCGCTTTCCGGCTCATGGCGACCAGAACACCGTGCAGTCAACCGTGCCGCTAATCGTCACGACAAGGCTGGTGCTGAAGCGAGCCGGGATCGTGTAGAACGTCGCACCGGCAGGGGTGAACGTATTGACGATGGTGCTGGCTCCGTCGCTGACCTTGATGGTCGGGGTGTTAGATGCCGAGGCCACGAAGATGCCGAACATACCGGCAGCACCCGTATAGACGGTTGCCGTCGCGGTCAAGTTCGTAAAGTTCTGGGCCTGTGTAACCGGGAGACTCATATTCTCGCCCTCCTGCTCACCGTGCGGTCATGCACTTGCCACATATCGTTGAGCGTAACTGTGTTCTGCGGGCCGACCATCAGGGGTTTAGGCTCCAGATTGGCCGGGGACTTGTCACTTTGCTCCTGCCATGATACCGCAAGCATACGGAAAGCGTCAGCAGGATGCGATGTCCAATCGTGCCGTGGACTGGATCGGTACGCTTTCTTGTCCTCGTCGTACTCGCGTTGGTACTGACGCAGCGCCTC
>SXGQ01085836.1_pt1 | contig 22286 bp, 16 predicted proteins | sample 3178371 | NCBI WGS metagenome assembly SXGQ01 (sample SAMN11356859, study PRJNA531348) | freshwater metagenome | isolation source: freshwater sample F1-20 | place: China: Fuxian Lake, Yuxi | collected 2017-12-25 | reverse complement strand
TATAAATTATGGTTTAATTTTGATGTTGATATGCTTATAATAGATAAAAATGTTAAACTTATTAACGAACATAAAAATATTAATACTATAGTAAAAACAGATAATATATATGATGCTGTTGAAATAGTTTCGCAAAGACTCAAATTATATACATATAAATACTTTATAGATTTATATAATAATGCGGATACTTATTATTCTACAAAAGAGCTATATTTAATTAAACAAAATAATGAAAATATGAAAATAAGTCAACAACTACAAGACAATGAAATTAAAGAAAAAGACAATGAAATTAAAGAAAAGAAAAAAGTTGTTGATTCATATATAACACAAATACAGGAAAATGCTAAAAATAAACTAAATATATTTAAAAAAGATGTTCTAGATAAAAAAACAGCAAAGATAAATAAAGAAATTTCTGAAAAAAAATTAAAAGAAACTAAAGACGAATTGACAAAGAAAGAAAACGAATTATATTCTAAAAAGGCAGAAAAATTCCTTATCAATAGGAAGATAAATCCTAAAATAATAAAGAGCAGCGATTTACAAAAATCATATGCAAATACGAGGGATGCTTTGAAGAACGATATATCTAATATAGAAGAAAATATAAATACTGTAAAAGAAAATATAAATACTCTAAAAAGATAACTATGATTACGAATTATCAACTAGGAAAAAAATAATAGAAACCTTCTCTAAACCCAAAACTAAACCAAATAAGGAACCTTCCTAAATTTTAATATAGGTTTTATAACAATCAATATATTTCGCCATTGCCTCTTCTTTAGTCATTCCTTTAACACTATTCCACGATTCCCATTTGGCACATGCGGTAACATTAACGAACCAAGGTTTATCTATATTACAATCACCTTCCTTGGCCTGCTTATAATATTTGTAAAACTCTAGTTTAATTGTATCAGACAAACCCATAATTTCCAAATCAATATCATTGAGTTTCTTTAGCACATCGTCGAATTCTTTTTCCATATTATAATATATATTATTATATGATAATATTTCTTATATTATTTTTTTATTTAAGAATATATTATATATATAATTATGATAATGATTATTAATGAATATATTGAATATATGAAAAAATACAAAGACCAATATGGTGATAAATGTATAGTTCTTTTACAAGTTGGTTCTTTTTATGAAATGTATACTATAAATGAGAATAATAATAATGAAAATGATATATATAAAATAGCGGATATTTGCGGAATACAGACAACGAAGAAGAATAAATCAATTGCCGAAATATCCTTAAATAATCCAGTGATGGCTGGTTTTCCTATTCATTCTGTTAGTAAATTTACGCAAATATTGCTGAATAATAATTATACTATAGTAATTATTCAACAGGAACAGGAGATGGGCGAAAATAAAAATAGGAAACGCAATGTTGCCGAGATATTATCGCCGGGTTCAAATATAAATATTACGGATAAAAGGAGCAATTATATGATGGTTATAATATACGAAATAATAAATAATTATATTATAGCGGGAATATCAGGGATAGATTTATCAACTGGAAAAACGTTTATATACGAGGTAGGTTCTACAAAAGATGATCCGGAACTTGCTACAGACGAAGTGTTTAGAATGATAAGTACATATAATCCAATTGAATTAATTATATTGGGAAATAAAATTGACGAAAAAGATAAGAGGCGTATATTGAAAAATTTGAATATTAATAATATATTAGTTCATTACAAATGGGAAGATAGTAAGTATATAGAATTCTTTAAAAGCATAGTAAATCAAACACTAATTTTAGAGAAAGCATTCTTTATGAAAAAAGGGTTGATATCTATAATTGAATCACTAAATATGGAAAGACTAACAATATCGCGCGAAGGGTTTTGTTGTTTGCTACAATTTGCCTATGAACACAATGCTGATATAATAAAAGAACTACAAATACCCGAAATTCTTGAAAATAATAATAGAATGACTATCGAGTTTAATTCGGCAGTTCAATTAAATATTTTGGGTTTATATCAAAATGATAAGCCTTTAATAGATGTATTAAACAGATGTATTACAGCATTTGGTTCGCGATATTTTAAAGAGAAACTGTTGGCGCCTATGATTAATATTAAAAATATTAATAAATCTTATGATGATATTGATAAATTATTAAATAATAATAATTATATTAAGATTCGTAAGTATCTTGCGAATATCGGAGATTTAGAGAGATTTAAGAGAAAGGTATTATTAAATAAGGTAGCACCGCAAGATTGGGTAAATTTCAATGAGTCAATGGAGGCATGTATAGAAATTTATAATATACTAGAAGATTATGATAAAGATGTTTGTATATTATCTACAGTTAATAGAATTATCGATACATATAAAGAAGTTTTAGATATGGAAAATGCTTCAAAGTATAATTTGGCAGATAAAAATAATCTAGGAAATATATTTAAAGAGGGAATTTATGAAGATATAGATAATATAGTTAAAAGTAGTAAAGACGCTTATAGAAATATAGAAGAGTTTTGTGAAGAAATAAATAAGATAGGTATTAATGATAGTACATTGTGTAAAATAGATTATAATGACAAGGATAGAGAATATTATATTAATATAACTAAAAAACGTTATGAAGTCGCTTTAAAAAACAATAAAAATTTAATGTCTAAATTTAATAAGAAACCTATTTCTGCGTCTTCTTCAAATTATAAGATTACCAATAAAGATACTGAAAAACTTTCAAAAAATATTAGCGCTTATAATGATGAAATATCTGAACTAGTATTAAAATATTATAATGAGTTTGTTAAGATGTTTATTGAAACAAACAACGATGATATAGATATTTTGATAAAATATCTAGTGCGCACAGATATCGCCGCCAACAATGCCAAAAACGCCTTTGATTATAGATACAAACGGCCTATAATATCATTTAAGGAATGCGAGGAATGCGAGGAATGCGAGGAATGCGATGGAGAAGAAAGGGAGTCTTCTTTCATTAATATGAAAAATATGAGACATCCTTTAATAGAGAGAATACAAGATGATTTGGAGTATGTTGGAAATGATGTTAAAATAAATAAAGAAGGTATCCTGCTATATGGTATAAATGCTTCTGGCAAATCTTCATTTATGAAAGCAGTCGGATTGAATATTATTATGGCACAATCAGGTATGTTTGTCGCTGCTGAAAATATGGTATATTACCCTTACAAAAGAATATTTACGAGGATATCTGGAATGGATAATATTTATAAGGGAATGTCAAGTTTTACTGTAGAAATGACTGAATTGCGAAATATATTACAAAGATGTAATAAATATAGTTTGGTAATTGGAGACGAAATATGTTGCGGGACTGAATCAATATCTGGTATTGCTATTGTATCTTCTGGAATAGATACATTAATTAATAAGGGAACATCTTTCATATTTGCTACACATCTTCATGAATTAACTAAAATGTCATGTATTAAAGAACATATAAATAATAATAAATTATTTGTAAAGCATATTAAAATAGATATAGGTAAAAATAATGAAATAATATATAACCGTAAAATACAAGATGGCCAAGGTTCTAATATGTATGGTCTTGAAGTTTGTAAATCATTAGATATGCCATTGGATTTTCTTAAAAAAGCAGAAATATTCAGAAAGGAATTTACTAATCTTGATAAGGATTTAATTAAAACCAAGAAATCTCATTTTAATAAAAAGAAAAGCGTAGATAAATGCGAGATATGCGATGAAGTCGCTGTAGAAACGCACCATATTAAATATCAAGAGACTGCCGATGATAATGGGTTCATAGGTTCATCCCATAAAAATTCCAAACATAATCTAGCGTCTCTATGTAAAGAATGCCATAATAAAGAGCACCGAGGCATAATTAAGATAAATGGATATAAACAGACTTCTAAAGGTATCACGTTAGATTACGATATTCTTTAATATGTGGTAATTATAATTAGAACTAAAAAAAATTCTAATATTTGTTTTTATAATTTGAGTACATAACTTTTATTTTTCTAATATTTCAAAAGTTTTCTAGAAATTTCTAAATAAAAAAAGTTATGTACTCAAATTTTATTTTTGAAAATTTAGAAAAATTCGGTTCTAAATAAAGAGATAGCCCAGGGATAACCAAGAGATAAAATTAGAATACATTACACATTTAATACATATAAACATATATATAGATTAATTAAGATAATAATATAATTATGAAAGTTATTAAAAGGAATGGCGAGTATGAAGACGTTAGTTTTGATAAAGTTCTGATGCGTCTTAAAAATTTATCAAATGAGTTGAATATCAATGTTTCAGAGATAGCACAAAAGGTATGTTCGCGCATTTACGATGGTGTTAAAACTAGTGAATTAGATGAGATGGCAGCATATCTATGCGGCAGCATGTCTTTGGATAACCCAGAGTATAATATTTTGGCATCGCGAATTATTATTTCAAATCATCATAAAAATACATCTCCATCTTTTTCTGAAACAGTTCAAGTCCTCTATGATAATAAGGATATTCATAATAATAATGCCCCTTTAGTATCTGAAGAATTGTATGACATTGTATGTAAAAATAAAGAAAAACTAAATACATATATTGATTACCAGCGCGATTTTACGTTCGATTATTTCGGTTTTAAAACATTGGAACGTGCATATTTAACAAGAGTTAATAAAAAGGTTATTGAAAGACCGCAGCATATGTGGATGCGCGTTGCTCTAGGTATTCATGGGAATGATATAAAGGAGGTTTTGAATACCTATGATCTAATGAGTAAAAAATATTTTACTCACGCTACTCCTACATTGTTTAATTCGGGTACTAGAAGACCGCAATTAAGCAGTTGTTTTTTGTGTTCTGTAAATGATGATAGTGTAGCGGGCATTTATGACTCTTTAAAAGAAATGGCGTTGATTTCTAAATATGCTGGAGGAATTGGTATTCATATTCATCAAGTTAGGGGAAAAGGTAGTTATATAAGAGGAACTAATGGTACTTCAAATGGAATTATTCCTATGTTAAGAGTATTCAATAATACTGCGAGATATATTGACCAAGCGGGAAAAAGACTTGGAAGTATCGCGGTTTATCTTGAAACATGGCATTGCGATATAGAGGCTTTTCTAGAATTAAAGAAAAATCACGGAAGTGAAGAAGAAAGATGCCGCGATTTATTTATGGCATTGTGGGTATCTGATTTATTTATGGAAAGAGTAAAAAGTAATAAGCAATGGTCTTTAATGTGTCCTGATAAATGCCCTGGATTGAGCGATGTTTATGGGGATGATTTTGTAAAACTATATGAAAAATATGAGAATGAAGGAAGATATAATAAACAAATTAATGCACAGGATTTATGGTTTAAAATATTAGAATCGCAAATTGAACAAGGAGTTCCGTATATTTTGTATAAAGATGCGGCAAATAAAAAGAGCAACCAAAAGAACTTGGGAACTATTAAATCTAGCAATTTATGCGCAGAAGTTCTGATTTATTCTTCGCCTGAAGAAACTGGAGTTTGTAATCTGGCATCTATTTGCCTTCCAACATATATCGAGAATGGTGTATTTAATTACGAAAAACTTCATGATGTTGTTAAAGTAATTACTAAAAATCTTAATAAAGTTATTGATAAAAATTTTTATCCTATTGAAAAAGGTCGCGTATCTAATCTTAAAAATAGACCTATTGGAATCGGCGTTCAAGGATTGGCAGATGTATTTATGATTCTTAAACACCCTTTTGAATCTAAAGAGGCAGCAGATATTAATAAAAATATTTTTGAAACAATATACCATGGTGCTGTAGAAGCATCTATGGAATTGTCAAAAAAGAGATTTTATATTATTAATAAAATAGTATCTGGTGAAAGCAATGAAGTTATAGGAGATTATGTAAATGAATTTGAAATTAAAAATATCAATAATAAATATTGCGGTGCTTATAGCACATTTGAAGGTAGTCCAATATCTCAAGGATTGTTTCAATTTGATTTATGGAATGAAAAACCCAGCGAAAGATATGATTGGGAAAAATTAAGAAATGATATTATAAAATATGGCGTAAGGAATAGTCTTCTGATATCACCGATGCCCACCGCATCTACTTCGCAAATTATGGGATTCAATGAAAGTTTTGAACCTATTACAAATAATATTTTTCAAAGAAAAACATTAAGTGGAGAATTTATTGTAATTAATAAGTATTTGATTAAAGATTTGATAGATATGGGATTGTGGAATAAAGAAATGCGCGATACTATTATTTTACATGAAGGAAGTATTCAAAACATACCAAATATTGATGCAAGTATGAAAGAATTATATAAAACATCGTGGGAAATTAAGCAGCGTGTTATAATTGATATGTCGGCAGATAGAGGAAGATATATTTGTCAGACCCAGAGTTTAAATATATTTATCGAAGAACCAGATTTCCAAAAATTATCATCAATGCATTTTTACGGACATTCCAAAGGACTTAAAACGGGTTCTTATTATTTGCGAACAAAACCAAAGGCAAAGACACAGCAATTCACAATAGATCCTGAATTTGCTAAAAAAAGATTAAGATGCGCTGAAGATAATGGCGATAGTTGCGTATTATGCTCGTCATAACACTATTTTATTAGTTTTCTTTTTAGATTTTGTTGTAGTAGTTTTAGATGTAGTTTTAGGAGTAGTTTTAGGAGTAGTTTTAGGAGTAGTTTTAGGAGTAGTTTTTGGAGTAGTTTTGGGAGTAGTTTTAGATGTAGTTTTGGGAGTAGTTTTTGGAGTAGTTTTGGGAGTAGTTTTAGATGTAGTTTTTGGAGTAGTTTTAGATGTAGTTTTAGGAGTAGTTTTAGGAGTAGTTTTAGGAGTAGTTTTGGGTTTTCTTGTTAAATTTTTCTGTTTGTTTTTAAGTTTAGCCTTTTCTTTTTCTATTTTAATTTTATTTTTAATATCTTCAATTATTTTATATTGCTTGATAATTTTTTCGTTATTTTTAATTTTATCTTTTTTAAGTAATTTTATCTTATTTTTAATCATATTTATTTTTATTTCTTTGGATTTATAACTATTTAATACTCTTCCGCCTGTAGGAAATGTTTCAAATTTGTAATGTTCATTGTATTTTATCCCTATATATATTAAAATTTTTGCAATTTTATCTCTTTGTTCATCAGTAAGTCCTAAATTATCTATGAACACTTTTATATCATTTTTCATTAATCCACTACTATGACTAACACTTGCTTTATTTTTAAAATAATATCCCATTGTTCTTAATATTTTACTAAAAAATTCAACATCTGCTTTTATACCTTCTTTTAAAGAATTTTCTAATTCCGTATGTTTTATATACAAATGATTAGGAATTTTTGTTTTATCAGGGTTAGTAAAATGTATCCCCCTATGTTTATCTAGTGTAAATAGACTAATATGAAATAATTCAGTAGTATCATAAAAAATTTTAAGAATAAATCTATCTTTTAAATTTATATTTACTGTTATTCTGTATGTTATTCCGTCGTTTGATTCAATATAATTTTTTATAAATTTATTTATATAATCTACTGTTTCTTTTGTGAAATAAAGGTGTAAATTTTTCATTAAATTTATATAAGATTCATTAAGGATATCGATTGGTACCTCTTTATCAGGATCATTATTTGTAGTAACGGGAACCACATCAACTGCCAAAGATTGATTTTGAGATCCTTGATCAGTCTCCAATGATTTGCTATCAGCAATTAGTTTAAGAAATTCTTCGAATGCTTCAGATTCTTCATTGGTCAATTCAGTCATATTAAGGAATTTTTCAAAATATTTAGATTCCTCTAGGCTCATTTCACTATTAAGTTCATCATTTTCACAAGCATATATTTCTTCTTGTGTTCTTTGTCTAGGGATCTTGCTCTCGCTCTCGCTCTCGCTCCCGCTCTCGCTCTTTCTTTTATCTCTGTTCAAACATTCATTTGACACTTTTGACATATGTATATTTCTAGTAATACAGGATAAATTATTATATAAATATATATTATTATAATAGTATATAGTATGTCAAATAATGAACCTTTATTAATGCCTTCTAATAGATTGACTATTTTTCCCATCGAACACTATGATATGTGGGAAATGTATAAGAAATCCGTTAGTGTATTTTGGACTCCTGAAGAATTGGATTTATCTAAAGATGTAGACGATTTTAATAAACTTAATAATAACGAGAAATTCTTTATTAAACAAATTTTAGCATTCTTCAGTTCCAGTGATACTATTGTTAATATTAATTTAGGAGAAAGATTTTTAAATGACGTACAAATACTCGAAGCAAAGTTCTTTTACGGGTTTCAAATGGCAATCGAGAATATTCATTCCGAGACATATTCGCTTCTTATAGATACATATTTTAAAGAACCCAAGGAAAAGGATGAAGCGCTAAATGCTATCAATTATATGCCCTGTATAAAAAAGAAGGCAGATTGGTGTTTCAAATGGATTAACGACGAATCCGCGCCTTTTTCACAGAGATTATTGGCATTCGCTCTCGTAGAAGGCGTGTTTTTCAGCGGTGCCTTTTGTAGTATTTTTTGGCTCAAAGAACGCGGTTTAATGCCCGGTCTAGCATTCTCAAATGAATTAATTAGTAGAGATGAAGGAATGCATGTTGAATTCGCAGTTCTATTATATTCGAAGATATTGAATAGATTACCTCAAGAAACTGTTCATCAAATAGTAAAAGAGGCCGTCGAAGTAGAAAAGAACTTTATAATTGAAAGCATCCCCTGTTCTATGTTGGGAATGAATTCTGAATTAATGTCTATATATATTGAATTTGTAGCGGATAGACTGCTCACACAATTAAATTACGATAAGATTTGGAATTCGAATAATCCATTTCCATTTATGGATAGAATATCAATAGAAAGCAAATCAAATTTCTTTGAAAGTCGTGTTTCGCAATATAGTAAAGCGAACGTTGGTGGAAAACAAGAACATTCTAAACTGCGAACTTTTTCTTTAGAAGCAGATTTTTAGAATCTCCAAAATGTAATTACTTAAAGAACTCATATACATATTTTATATAATATAATGGATAGAATAGGAAATATTTTCATTGAAATTAAAAAACAAATTAACTATATAATAAATGATAGCGATTTTACATATTCACATAATTATATTAATTGTATGAATGAAGTTATGAAAGTGTTGAGAAACGCCTTATTTAAATTACAAGATATATATTATAAATATATATTGTATCCTAAATTAAAAAAAATTTAATTTTTATTACACAAAATGTTATTATGTGTATCCCTCTTAATTTAAGTAATTATTGAGATATATCTTGTTGCGATAGGCATAATTTTATTTCACCAAGAGAAGCAATAGTATATCTTAAAATGATAGGGTAATTATTTTTAAGATATAATTCGACATTATTTGATAAATTTGTGCATTTAGTGAATATAGATAGATACTTAAGACTAAATATACCTTGTATTATTTCCTGCTCTTCATCTGTACTATTCTTTTTAATAGTTATTGATTGCGATTTCTCTGAACCTAATATAGTCTCTTGGTCGCAGAAGTCGCCTTTGCAACTTAATATTAACTTATCTCCTATATTTCTAAACTCTATAAATTCAGCAAGATTATTCATATCTCTAATAATTTTTTGGAGATAATTCGATGGCATATTTATAATAGTATGAAAATCTACTGGAGGTATATCTAAATTCAATACATCGATATCAAGTACAGATAATTTATAATTTGTCTTGTAATTTTTATCATTATTCTCTATAGTTATTCCCAAATGATTTGGATCATCCTTCTTAATATATATAGATAATATATCATTATTAGTAATCGTTTTAATTAGCGCGTGAAGTCTCAACATATTAATACCAACATATGTTTTCTTCGTGCATTCGTATATCTCAAATTTATCAGCATCCAATTTAAGATGTATAAGTACTATATGAGTGTTGTCCATCGCTACTATCTTTATACCCGTCTCATCTATTTCCAAATTAACGTCCATTAATATTTCTTTAAGAGCATCTATAACTTGTTTAAATGTTGCAGCTTGTATTGTTTTAATATTTAATAAATATTCACTATCCATATAAATAGTAAAATATAATATCTCCTTAAATATTTATTCGTTATATTCGTTATATTGTTTATTTTTTGATTAAACTATTAATAATATATCCAAGTCCCAAATACCAAGCATTTTTATAATTAGAATCTCTAATTAATTTAACACTAGTTATTTTTGCGTAATTTTTATACTCTTTGTTGTAATTTACGAATATATAAATAAAAAGGATGATAATAATAATTATAGATATTATCGCTAAAACTAATATCATAATTAATGCCCCTTTTAATTTATTTTTCCATATTGAGTCTGTATATAAGAATTCTTTTAAATCTAATAAATAATTATCATATATACACGACTGTTTATTTCCATCAATACTATTTAATGTTATTTTATGGTTAGTAGTTGAGCATGAAGAGCCAGTAGTAACAAGATTGTTTCGAATAGATAATGGAATGCCGCCTATTAGAATATTATATAAATCATAATTTTCAACCTTATTTTTCTTAATATCTTCTATATCTGAAATACCAGGAATAACTCCTGATATTATATTAATAATATAATTTAAAAATATTTTAGGATGTAAAAAATCTTTATCAGTTTCAGATAACAAACCCATTTTTTTTTCATTATTATAAATTTTAATATTATTTAAGAAAATTATTATTAATTTTATAAAATCCAAATCCTTATTTTCATATATTTTGTTATCACTATCATATTTTGTAGCTATAACAGCACTAAAAGTTTTAATATTACTTATAAATTTATTATATTCATTTTTTTTATCACCTGTTTTGTCATTAATTTTATCAATATCAGAAATATTTTTAATCGTATGTATATTATATCCTTTTAAATGATTTATTAAAATATCTATATTATCATTATTATCTTTATAAATGCTGCCTTCAGAATTTAAATATTTTTCGAAATTTAACCATTTATATTTTGCTTTTGTTAGATAATCTTCTTCGGGTTTATCTATTATATATTTTTCATATTTCTTTCGCGGCATTGTAATATCAACAATAAAAATACTAAATAGTATTAAAAATATTACTATAATAATCCCTAATTTAACCCAATCCTCACCATTATTGACATCATTAATAAAATAGCATTCTTTAATAATAATTTCATGACATGTGTCAATATTAAAATCTATTCCTGGCAACGTACTCCATATCCATGCTAAAATACAAAATGATAATGAAATTATAGTTATTACTATGAAAATTTTTAATAATGTTCTAGTTATATTTAATGTAAAATATTTATCACTATAATTAAAATTATTATCTACTAATATGCTAATAAATAATTTATAATCTATTGTGTCGCCTATTAATAACTTACTAGTATCGTAATTACCACTATCTGGCATATATTCGTGTTCTGTTAGTATAAAATCCTCACTATTCTTATTTAAAATAAGATTACCATATACTGATAAATTATACAATGTATTAATAAATATCAATATACTTATTATAATAATAGTATATATATAAAAATATACATAATACAAAGATAATTTGTACTCGCCCATCTGCTCTCTTTATTATTAATAATATTTTAAATCCTTCAAGGATATATAAATACTTCAAGGATATAAAATTGCTGACTTAATATTCTAAACTACACCTAATATTGCTGTTTTAATCTCGTCAATTATCAATACTAAAATAGAACCTATTATAATTATATATTTCTCTACATTTTCTCGCATTTCATTATTTGTATATTTTATAATCATCAAAATTAGTAAAATTATAGCAGCGTTTAATATAAGTTCATTAGCCAAGTATAAATTGAAAAAATATACAGCATTCCAATAATCCAGTTTTTCTATATAATATAATTTTTCTTTAAATTTTTCAAGATGATCTTTAGGATTACAATCATCATATAGTGCTTTTGCTTTTGTCTTATCCTTAACTTCATATTCCTGAATATATTTAAATAATTCAGTATTTATATTATCTAAATCTTTAAATAATTCTTCTTTATGTAAATTGTGTCCCAATAAAGATTTAAGAGATAATGTGAAATCTATTTCATCATCTATCTCTTTAATACCAATATTTGCGACTCTTCCAAATACCAATTTATTTAACTTAATCAATATATATGGGTCATCTATATTATTATTAACAAAATATATATATAAAATAGTTATAAACGATAATGTTTTCTTTATCTCTTTCAATTTGGTTTTAATATCATCGTTTTTTATTAATTCATCTAATACAGATTTATATTTAGTATCTATAGAATCAATATATTCTTTTGTTCTTAATACATAAATATTATTTTCAGTTGCAATAAATTTGTCTAAAAGTTCCCCTGCTATATTTGGTATTTTTAGACTAAATTCATCTATATATTTTTTTGCATCTGTTACCTCTTTTTCAAAATCTGCAATTTTAATATCTTTTTCATATAAATGTTTTCTAGAATTTATAATTTTTATTAAATCAATTAAATTTTTTATTTCTTGTTGTATATTTTTTAAATCAGGGGTCCTTGTAACATCATTTAAATCATCTTTTTTAAATTTAATTAAATTATCAACAATTGTTTTTAATTGTGATTCATATAGAGTTTTTAAACTAAGTAATGTAGCGTCTATGTCGATTTTTAATATATTATATATTTTATTGAAGAATGCATTTGAATAACTATTTTGACTATATATATTCTTCTTATAACTAAAACTGTAATTAATTTCCAACATTTTTTTTTCAAAATCTGTTCTTGCCTTATATATATCTTGATTATTAGATTCGTCTATAATACTATACTTACCCTTCATATAATCTATATCATCTCCATAAGCAATTTTTGTAAAAGCATGTATTATATCGTTGCCATTATAATAATTTTTTAAGATTAAATCATTATTAACATGATATCTTACATACTCGTCCGCTATAATTAAATCATCATATATTCCCTTTATTTTTTTATAAGTTCGATTAATAAATATAAAAAAATATATTACGCTATGTAATATACAATATGCCAAAATAGATATTATTATTATTACCAAATAAGCATCCTTGTCTATAATTTTATTAACGAAAAAATTTTCTCTTTTATATTCGCCATTATTAAATATAAAATTATAAAAGTCTCCTATAAATGCTATAAATATAATAAACAATATTACAAATATTAATAGTAAAATTATTTCATATAATTTGTTATTTGTCCTTACATATAATTCCGTTACATTCTTATCATACGACCACAATAAAGATGTTGGTATTAACAAATATAACCCGTTTAATATATATCCATAAATATCCCCATTGTTATTGGAATTTTTCAAATAATTATTATAATCATTATATACATATATTACACCATTCTTTCCAATTATTTTTTTTCCAATTATTTTTTTTCCAATTATTTTTTCAGTGTCTATAGATGATACAGATTGAGCGCTCGTTACAACATCGGAATATATACTTTTATTTATGTTAATTTCCGGATTAATTGAAACAGTATTATGTTCATATTTAATTTTATACGTTAAGTAATTATAATTTACATATAAGGGTTCAGTTGGAGAAGTATTTATAATATAATTTTTATTATCAGATGTGCTTTGACTAAAATTTATTAATTTATATATTTTTAAAAAATGTTCTTTATTCATTAAATTTATATCTTTTAATTCAATTTTTATATTATCTCCTCCGTCTATTGTTATTTCTTTTATATATGATAAATCTATATCTATATCAGTCTCCTTTTTAACATCGTTTTTTATTAATATAAATTTTTTCATATCAATAGCATGTATATCATTATTATCTACATTTTCAAATAAATTATAATTATAATTATTATCTGAATTAATTATATTCACATAATTTATCAATCTATAATTATAAATATCTTTAAGTTTATAATTTATAGCGTCCTCAAATGTGTTATGTACTACTATTTCTTTTATAGAATATATAGTATATAAGGTATAATTTATAATCGCCAATACAAATATAACGATTATAATTAATGCGATTATATATAATATATATGTGATTATATTTATTAATGTTTCATTCATCGCTTATTAAATATATATTCTTATTTAATAGTTATAATAAAAATAAATTAGTTTATTATTATGTATTAATTTAAAAATTAATAATAAATGCTCCATATATAGTGATTAAAGTTATTATATAAGTTATGATATTTTTGTAAGCGCTTATATAATAATTAAATGGATAATATACACCTCTATTGGAATACTTATTTAACCATTTAAAATCTATAAGCCCAAAGTATATTAATCCAGATAAGGAAAATAATATACCTCCTAATATTATAGTAAGTAGCCCAAACTTATAATAGATAAGGTAAGATGATTTATAATCTTTTATTATCATATAACTTGCGATTAACTTTTTCCTGATATCAGCATATTTAGTTTTAATAGCATCCTTTAAATTTAATATAATTGATTTATCTTTTAACGATATCTCTATATCTGTAATATATTTTTCTATATTTTCCGGAAATATAACATCAATCTCATTTTCCAATTTACTATATAAACATTTTGAATTATTACATAGATTGTTCACGTCTAGAATAGTTTTTTTCTTAACTCTATCAGTTAATATAATCGCCATACATATTTTAAGAAACGCATCTGAAGTAATATTTGCTCCTAATAATCCGTCAACGTGTTGTTTCAATACATTATTATCTATATAAACATTTTTTTTAGGGTCGTGCTTTTTAAGTAAATCGCAATCTACATTTTCTATAATTTGCGTATCCATAATTTTAATATTGTCGTGTACTTTAATATCATCTACATTATCGCCGTTAAATTCATTGTAAAATACATAAGAGTGAAATAATAAAGATATAAGTATATATATCATAAACCCGTATATAAAAATATATTCATTATTACAATTTTTATAAATATCATAATTATAATATTTGTTATAAAATAATATCTTTATTTCATTTGGCAGAGATGTATATGAAAATATATTTATAATACGATTATACCAAAATATAATAAATAATATAAAATATATACTTAAAAATTTAAAATTTTCAAAATCTATTACATTTTTACCTGATTCTGACATAGGATAGAGATTACAATATTTTAAATTTAAACTATCATAACTCGGGTTAATATATTTTGCCGATGTTGTATTTAGTGTTATTCGACTATTAGTGAAATTTACTATATCGAAAATACTTATAAATAATAGATAGAGCAATGCTATACATATAATAATTCTCATTATAGTATCAGTGATTTCTTCAAATTTCATTTATATCTGCTTATACCTTTATTAATATATATTTTAAATTTTTTATTAAATTGCTTTAAATATCCATAATAATAAAAATATCGTAATAGGATAACTAATTCTTAATAAGAATTCTTGAAAATCTGTTAATATATTATCGCCAATATATTTAGATAAATAATATGTCAGCATTCTATCTATTGAAATCCCGAGAACTATTACTAAAGAAAATAATGATAATTTAATAACTTCGGTTCTTTTTAAATTCATTCTATCAAAAAAACTATATTCATTTCCGCGTTTTCTCAAATAATCATTATGAGTCTGTTCAGATTGTTTATATTGCTGTAATTGGTTTTGATTTTGAATTACAGGAATTAACGGCGAATTATTTACATGTTGCTGTGGTATATTATCTGTCTTGTAATTTATTTGTTGTGTAGAAGGAGTATGTTGTGTATGTTGTACCTGTGGTGCCTGTTGGGAGTGATGTGCTTGTAACATTAAATTATGAGGTTTAGATGATTTACTATCATCCATTGACATGTCATTATTGCTCATTTTGTTAAATTTTTGCGGCGAATATGAATTATCTATATTATCGCCTAATAAATTATCGTCTCCTCCATATAATAAACTTAAATCTGTCATAATATCTATATATATATATGGAAATAAATTATTACAAGTAATAGAAAAATAATAATCTTTAAGTAATACAGATTAAATGAATAAAAACATTGATTATGAAAGTTTATTTACATATATATCATTAATTTTAGCATTTGCTATATTTATAGTATTAATGTATGGATGTTTATCTACTAATTATAATAATATAGAAAATTTTAGTACTACAAATGATGTTAAAAATGCTGAAATCCAAAGTATGACTGTAAATGCCACAGGCGGAATAACGGCAATAACTCTAAAGGATACTGAAAAAGGCAGATATTACAAAGATAAACCGCCTATAATAACTATAGCAGCACCTCCTACAACTGGTACTCAAGCAACCGCTACGGTTGTATTAAATACGAGCCCTATTTCAGGAACTAATCCCGAACTTTTTCAAATTAGCAGTATAACTATAGGAACAGCAGGTACTAATTACACAACTGATATTACAAAAATTACATTTGAAACAATTGACGCATACAAGGCGCGCAATACTATTTCTGAAATTGCCGAAGTTGAAAACATAGTAATAAATACTTCAGGAGAAATAACGGCAATAAATCTAAAGGCGGGTAAAAAGGGAAAATATTATAAAGATAGTCCGCCTACAATAAATATTCTTTCTCCAACTGACAGCGCAGGAAAGCAAGCAAAAGCAGTTGCAAAGTTAAAATCAACACCTATAGAAACGAATGGAATTTTTCATGAAATAGAAAGTATTGAAATTACAGAAAAAGGAGCGAAATATATATCGACTGATAGTAATAAAGTAGTTATTCAAAATATGTCTGATTATAAAAATGACATGACCCCTATAACTTTAACCACAGAGCAAAGAGAAAATATAATAAAATTGATGGACGGATGCTCTGCTTTAAAAAATAAAGAATCTTATACGGCAAAAATAAATAATAATAAATTGGTAAAGCGAGATGTCGAAAACATTATATCTGAAGTTTCAAAAACTACATAAAAATATCATTCGCTATCATTATCATCGTCTCCTTCAGCATCATTATTAACATAATGTTTATTATATTGTCGTAGTTTTATTCCCTCATCGCTATAATCTATTTCATTTTTTTTATAATCATTTATATTGTCACGCGAATATTCTTCGCCTTCATCGTCGCTATCCCCTTCGATTTCTTCTTGATAATATTTATATTCAATATAATTCATTTTATATTCAGGGTTTAATATTGAACCTTCGGGAAATTTATTTTGCTTTGGTTCGTAATAATAAATAGCGAAAACAATGTTATGATTAACACCTTTAAAATCGTACAATGTGCCTTTGTTAGTTTCAAATCGGAGAGAGATTTTAGATAATTTACCAATAGGATGAAACTCGCGAATAGGCAATTTAGTAATCGCTAATTTTTCACTATTAATACCAACATTATCTACGCGAAATTTTGCTAAACCAAGAGAATATTTTGAATATGATAAAGAACCGAATAAATGTTCCTCTATTTCTGGACATTTCATAACTATGTATTTATTTCCAATTAAATAAACTATACCAGGAGATGTCACTATATATTTATCATATTCTACTGGACTTACAACTTTTGTTAATTTAGTATTTAAAATACTATGGAACATTTTATACAAATTAGGATTAGAAATATATCCGCTTTTATATTGATATCTGTCGTTTATGTAAGGGTGTGCATAATTATATAAATCAAACCCTAGATTTTCATATATTGTAGATCTTTTCATATCAAGAATGAAAGGCAGTCTAGAATATATATCTATTAAGTTTGTTAATTCTGCGGGTTCTGAATGTTTTTTAAAACCTATTTCATTATCATCTTTATCTTCATAATTTAATAAAAATGTTTTTAACGTATAATCACCAGGTTCAATTATACTCTTATTAAATATATCTTCATAATTTATATATTCGTTTTCACCATAATTTTTATTATTCTCATCATTAAGTTTATACCATATTTTCAAACCTTTTATTATATCATTATTTTTACATAATGCTATTTCACTAACTTTAAGAGCCCTATTATATATTTTAAAATCTTTAATATACATTTTAGCACCATCACTCCAAATACCAGTGTAATTATCTCCCATTTTATTATTTGTAATAGGATTCGCCAGACCTTTTCCTATAAATTTTTTTACATAAAATACATTATTAATCGTTTTTGATACAGTAAGCGTAGTAATATTAATTAATGAAGAGGATTTTTTAGATATATATATTTTCCATTCGCGTTCCACTATAGTCCAACATATATGAACTTCTTCGCTTAAATCAATGTCAGATATTGTTTGCTTGTCCCCCGCTATACTACCGTCGCCTATAATAAATTGTATATCATATAGAGTACCTGTATTTCTTTTAACAACATTGACTGTCATTGCGGTATAATTAGTACTTGTTTGTTTCCATAAATGATAATATCCAAAACTAAAAACACAATATGTATTATTTTTAAATAAATCATAAACGGCTTCTGTTTTAATTTTAAAAGAATATGAAATGCCAACTTCAGTTCCTCCTATAAATGTACTATATTCTGTATTTTTTGTATATATATTATATATATTGATATAATTACTTAATTCTAAATAACCTCCATTTTCTACTAGAGTATAACCATCGGTATAGGAACAAGCGCTAGTAATTATATTACATTCTATTTTTTCTTTTATACCATTAGTAATAATATCATCTTGTTCATTTGCTCCTAAATAATAATATAAAAAATTGTTTTCAACATCTATATTATACATAGTACGCGGAATACTCGCATCAATTATTTCCATACCAATTACATTTTTAAAAGGAACTGTGAATTCTACAACATATTTATTAGGATTAGGAAATTTATCTCTGTCTCTATCGCTGCTATCTATTAAAAATGTATAATTTTGCTTAATACTATTATCTTTAAGATAATTAATATCTTCAATAGACATTTAATTATTAACTTATTAATAATACTTATATTATTATTTATATCTAAATATATAATATCTAAAAATTATTAAATATCGTTTGTTTAATATATTTGTTATTCGGTTCTTTTGGTAATTTTCGTATTTTCTTCAAAATTTCCGGAAAATACTTCGATATAAATGCTGTTATTTCATTATCGTTATTATATCTATATATTTTTATAAATTCCTTGAAATATAAGTAAAATATCGCTCTCAATACGATATAGCAGTATGAATGTGTTTTTTCGCGCCAATTATTATTACCCTGTTTATCCAATATTTTTTTAGCAATTCTAATATTATGCTCTCTATCTGCCTTAAGTATCTTCTTATATGATGCGAACGACATATTATTTTCTATAGAATAAAATATAACATTAATTATAATTGCGTACGTTTCAACAATTGCCTCATTAGGTATTAATACCTGATTATTATCTATTCTACACATATTCTTTATTAATTTAATATTTTCGCGAGACCAATTTTCAAAATGTATATTATTATGATGATGTAAAGTCTCGTGTATTATAACTTTCTCATAATCTTCCTTCCTTATTATATATATATTGTTTAAATTAATATAAGTGAATCCTCCATTAACATTAGCAGCACCTACATGTTCTATATTTTTTTGCGGTAGTTTGCGCTTCAAAGGATTTAACAAAATATAATAATTAAAGTTTTCTGTGGGTTTAATATTAAACAATCTTTTGATTAAAAATACGCGATATATACTATTAAATAAATGCAGTCTTATTCTTTTTGTAATTATCTTATTTGTTAATATATAAAAATTAATATTTTTATATGTAATTTGATAAGCGCTATTACATTTATCCAAAAATTTAATAGAGAAATCCCATTCAAAATAACCATCCATTTTTAATAGCGTTTTGAAATATTCAAAGTTAGACAACGGTGCCTCTTTAATACGTGGTTCATTTAAATCAAAATGATAATTGCTCTTAATTAATTTATATAGGTCGTATTCATTATTATTCATCTATAAAAAACTGCCTACTCTCTTTAATGATTGTAGATATATATTTGTCTTCTTTCAGTTTTGAAGAAATTATAAGAAGTTTATTTGACATTATATTATTATCATTATTGTTATCAGATAATTCAATAAGTCTTTTAATAAAATGCGTATATACTTCTGTTTTAATTGAGTACCTTAAGTTATTTTGCTTAATATCAGATACCCAATTATTATTTTTATCAAGATATTCCCACGCATTATTTTTAATATATTTGTATTTACCCTTCAATATTGTAAATATAACCAATGACATGTCATAATCCGTGTTATTAATTACACATAAATCTATACAATTATTTATATCCATATAAAATATAATAATAATAAATGCTTATTTATAAATTACCTCCTAGAAAAACTCAAGCACAAACTACAAAAAAAGCGAGTTCCGGAACAGTTCAACGAGGAGGAACAGCAACGGCAGCATCCGATGAAAATAAACCGAGTGATTTTAGCAATGTTGTATCGATAGGAAAACTACCTTTTTTAAAACATCAAAGATGTTTGAATATGACATTAGAACAGTATAAAAATAAGGAGCACATAAATAAAAAAATGTGTTATATTGAATTTGATAGTACTATGTATGATATTGAAAATAATATTATTAATAATCTAGAAGTAATCAGAAGTAAAATAAGAGAGCCTTTTAAAAAAGATAATAAAACATTAATACCTCTTCCTATATATGTATCTATCGCCAAAATAATATCTAGGGATAATAAATATGTTTTAAATAATACATTAAGCGAAGATACAAAAAAGTTTCCGGAAACATTTTTCGAAAAATATACATTCAAAGGACTTATGAAAATTATTATATATGTTCCTAATTTAATGAATAATAAAGACCAGTATTATAATTATTATCCATCACTAGATGCTTATACTAATCAAAACAAATGGATGGAATATATGACAAGTACTGACTCATATTATTTAAGAGCAGTTGATAATAGAACAAAACAGAATTTAAATTATAGATATGATAATTTATTTAAGAAATCTTTAAACAATATATGTGGTGATTTTGGGTGTGTTTCAGAAAATGTAGGAGAAGATATAAATCATCTTAGAGGTAAATATGGAGGTGCGCTATATATGCCAACAAAATGCTTACAGTCGAAGGAATATAGTTCAAAATTTTATATGAATAGAAATTTTAACGATTTATATTCAAAATCCAGCGATGAAGCAAAAAAAATATACGAAGAAAATTTAGAAGAAGCAAAAAAAGAGGCGGAATCAGAGAATAATGAAAAATTGGAAGAAGAGGAAGAAGACGAATTGATGAAAAACTCTGTTTCAGAAGCATTAGGATATATGGGAAGAGAAGGAAAGGAAGGTAATAAGATTAACCGATCATATAATAATACAATAATTAATGATATAAATTATAGAGCGGATAATAATTTTCCAGGGATTCAAGAAATTACTTTTAGGATGTTAAAAATAAATGAAAATTATTCTAAATTTTCTGGATTTTTCCATTATATGCCATGGGGTGATAAATTATTAAATAATGAATATGTGCTAAATAGCGGGGCCAAATTTTTCTTTGAAGATTCTAAATATGTATCTAAAAATAAAACAACGCAACAATATATTAAGTTTAAATCAATAAATGACAAGTACTATATGGAATTCAATTCAAACGGAATTCTTGCGATATATAATAGCGATGGTACTCAAAAAACAGTAGTTCCTTATGCTTCAAGGATGAGTTTGATAAATACGAAAAATAAAAGAATACATTATGACCCAAGTCTCGGAATACATTTTTTAGGAGAATATATTGATAGTAAAAATGGCAATAGCGAGGAAACATTATCTATTAAATATAATACCGATAATAGGAGCGAACCTTATAGTCTAATATTAGATACAGATGAAAACAATATTGGGAAATTTAAAATATATGATTTAGGATTTAATGTAATATTTAATAATTAAATAGATTATTTTATCTCGCGTCGCGGCGTCCCCTAAGTTTTTGCTTCAAGGTTGAAATCGACGCCGGCGGCGCATTCTTCTTTACGCCAGGCAAAAACCCCCGAGGCTTTTCCCCCCATTGCCCCCTGCGTAAGACCTCATCGGCTGCAGGGGAGCGGAAATTTCCCACAAAAACCCCCATAAAGTTCCCTCAGGCTTTATTCAGGTCACTTGAC
>SXGQ01491519.1_pt1 | contig 22288 bp, 16 predicted proteins | sample 3178371 | NCBI WGS metagenome assembly SXGQ01 (sample SAMN11356859, study PRJNA531348) | freshwater metagenome | isolation source: freshwater sample F1-20 | place: China: Fuxian Lake, Yuxi | collected 2017-12-25 | reverse complement strand
AGGAGGACTACTCGCATTTTCTCACATTGAGTTTTCAAAACCGGATACAGTAATATTCAAAGAATTCATCACATTTGGCGCCTATCAAGTTGCATGGAATATTCCTGCAACCATCATGCGTCATTTGGATTTATATATCATACAGTTTTTCTTTGGTACAACAATTGTCGGCATTTTTCAATCCGCAAAAACACTGTATCGCTTTTTCGAAGCATTGATTGACGGCATCAGCGGACTCTATTATCCAGCACTGGTTCGCATGCATGCAAGAGGAGACAGAGTAGCCGAGCATGGCATGACATCAAAAATCATTTCTTTCACAATGCTAGGCATGATATTAATCGTTTTTGCATTGAGTCTTGGCATTGGAGAATGGCTTGTGACAACATTTCTAAGCAATAAATACATGATGGCTTATCAACATTTTTCTTTACTGATGTTGTGCGCAATTATTCTACCAATGATGATCACGGCAATTATCTATATCACCAGAGATCATATGAAAGCATTGCTTGCAAATGCGATCATCAGCTCTCTGACAGGAATTGTGGTTTCGATACTTATTGGTATAAGCGGACACTCTGAATTGGTTGCGCTGGGCACGATGAGTTATACAATCACTTTTTCATTGATCGGCATCATATATGCAATCAAGCAAGATATCTTTGCACCCAAAGATTTCTTCCGGGCAATTCCCGATTCATTGAATTTTATTCAATCTGTGATGCATAAGCGATCATGAATCATCTATTTGACATCATTCTTCCCACCTATAATAATCGAGAAGAATTACATGCATGCCTACTTGGATTGGAATCTCAATCCATACATGATATGCGATTGCTGATTTGTGTGGATGGTTCAATGGATGGAACAATGGAATTTCTTGATGAATATTGTTCCCATACATCCATGAATATCATTGTTCTTCAACATCCCGATGGAAAGAATCACGGGAGAAATGCAACTCGAAATCTTGCATTGCCACATGTGAATGCGCGATTTGTTATATGTCTTGATTCAGATGCAATTCCCGATCCCGATTTTCTGGAACAGCACCTTTGCATTTTAGAACAAGGTGATTGTATTTCAGCAGGAGATTTGACGTATGTGAATGCGCACAAAAATCATTGGGCGGCATATTTGCATACAAGAGGCAAAAAACGATATCCGAATATGGCATTGATTCCATTTCAATACATCACTACAGGGAATCTTGGAATGCCGGCAACATTCTTCATCCAATTGCAAGGACAAGATTCAGCCATGCGTGGTTATGGAGGTGGAGACACTGAATTTGCATATCGCGTACACATCGCATTCAACCCTAATGTATATCATGCTCAATTAGCTATAGCACGATCATTCATGCAAAAATCAATCAATGAAGCATTGGATCAAATGGAAGAGTTCGGTTCAGGGAATTTACGCTATATCAGAGCAAAGCACCCAGAATTCACACAATTGTTCAACATGAATCTGGTACTGGGTAAAGGATTGCAATCGAGATTGATTAGGGTATTACTTCATCCCTTTCTGGGATCAATCACTGAATTTCTCGTGAAGATATCACCAATTGGAATATCAATCAGATTATTGCCTCATGCCATCATGAGTAGAATGTTGAAGGGGTATCAGCGAATTGCATGATGCATCATGCATGTGATTTCATGATTGCAATATTTTTCGTTAAATCTCCGGAGAACACTCCAGAGCCACTAACGATGATATTGATTCCTGCATCCATGACTTTCTTCGTCATATCGGGCTTAATGCCACCATCAATCTCCAATTGGACATGCTCCAGACCTTTTTGATCAAGATATGTTCTAAGCCTTTTTGCTTTGTCCAGCACATGAGGGATGAATGCTTGCCCACCAAATCCCGGATTGACAGACATCAGCAATATGAAATCGACTTCGCCGGCTGCTTCGTAGGCATATTCCACAGGGGTTGAAGGATTCAACACAATTCCTGCCTTTTTTCCGTGATCCTTGATCATGCCTATTGTTCTATGCAAATGCGTACATGCTTCAACATGAACAGAAATCCAATCCGCTCCTGCTTTTGCGAATGCCGATATATAAGCATCAGGATTGCTAATCATCAAATGACAATCAAGTGGAAGCGATGTATGTGGTCGGATTGCCTCCACAATCAATGGCCCAATCGTAATATTCGGAACAAAATGTCCATCCATGACATCAACATGCAGAATATCCGCTCCGGCTTGTTCGCAGCGTTGCACCTCTGATTTCAATTGAGCGAAATCAGAGGATAGCAATGATGGGGCTATGATAAGTGGATGCTTCATCTTGCACCAAAAATCAATGTTGAATTGTCAATGGAATGATATGAACCTGTTTACCTGACATCACTGTCACAGAATACAATCCCGAAGGATAGGTACCTACATGCAATTCGATGCGATGATTGCCAATATGACCGGATTGTTCCATGGAATGAAAAGTTTTTCCTGTTATCATATCAGAAATCTTGATTGTAATTGGCTCAGCACTATGTGCATCAAACATCACGTGAAGATATTCGCTTGCAGGATTTGGAAATGCAAATACCGGCACCTGCTCAATACTTTGTTCATTGATAGATGTAACAATGCTGAAGTCTCTGTCGAATCTCGGAACCAGTTTATATCTTCTACTTCTGAAATCAGCACCAATGATTCCACGAACAAAATCCACTTTCTCTCCAACTGTCGGCTTTACACGATTTGTCACTGCCACAATGCTGTCTCTGGTTGTGTACTTCAATTTGCTTTCATCGGTTTCAACTCGAATGCCTTGCGTCATGTCCTGTTGCAAAGCTTGGTCAACAATGATGAACTCTCCTGTTGATTGCGGAGCCGATGGCTCGATGGTCCCAATGGCAACATTGGGGAATTCGACAAGCATGTCTCGCCATTGATCAGACCCTTGAACGCCATTAGGATTCGTGGTGAAATTCGCAGTGCTCAAAGATACCGGTTGATATGGCGTTTCACTTCCAAGAATTTCCAAGGAGTCAATATTTCCAAAAAACACAACTCCACCGAATTCTTGCAATCTTGATGATACACGAACTTTTTGCCCTCTCCTGAGTGTCATTGCCCTTGAATTATTTCCTTGTCTATAGAATGCTGCACCAGAATATGGCAATGTTCCATCCTGAATAATGGCTCTTGCTTGATTTTGGAATCTATCTCCGAATATGTCTGAAGAATCGCACATCACAATTCCTTCGATTGTGACCGATGCACCTTGCATGTTTCTGATGCCGCTAACTGTATCAGGAATTTTCACATCTGAGATTTTTGGATATGTGTCAACAACCTTATAGAAATAGTCTGATGCAACAGGCAAGCGATATTCATTGTTTGCATCATCAATTGCACTGATGTAATATCGAACGATTGTACCAGCAGGTTGAGCGGGAATTACTCCCAACCAGCTTCCGGAGGGATCATCTTGAGCAGGATATTTGGTATATGTTTTTCCTGCATCCACAGAAACAAACAATGCTATGTTTTGGAATGGGACAAGATTTGTTCCGCTTAACACATCATATACGATTTGCACTTGATCTTTTGATGAGGGGAAAAGTTTTGAGGGTCTTTGTGCAACAAGACTTATGACTGCGGGTTTTGGTCCGGCAATCACATCTTGTTGCATCGCAGGAGCTATTGCATAGGTAAATAATTGCGATCCGCCACCCATTCCTCCTCCACCACCGCCGGCAAGGAAATTGGTAGTGATGAATCCTTCTACCTTGAATAGTTTTTGTCCTAATGTATAAGGAGAAAACTGAGATTCTTCAATGAAATGATTTTTTGTTGTGAAATATCCCGATTGATCAGACATCGGAATTTCATTTCCATCTCCATCAGAAAACATCAATATGGGAGATGTTGAACTGACGATAACGGAATCAAAGCGAACTTTTCTTCCTGCATACAGCGATGCTGCTGCTTGCGCATTTCTTCCTCTGGTACCTTTGTAAAACTGAGATATTTCCAATGTGGGAACGGGATCAAGTGTTGCATTTCTTGCTATTGTTTTCACAGGAACAGTTGCCACCAATTCCAATGCAGGAAGAGAAACTCTTTGTTGTGAGAAAGCGTCAAACTCATATGGCAATGTTGTGACGATGGCCGTACATTCGATAAGGTCACCAACGCGAATTCTGTCGAAAAGCGATGTGCGAATCAGAGTGTCTCTTTGAAACAATGCAATACCTGCTTTTGCATTTGCATTGGAATCCGCAGCGGATAGATATGTCAACCAACCTTTTCCGATAAGCATGATTGGTCTTCTGTCCCCACCTGATCCATTAATAAGAACAGATACTCCGGCTCTTCCACGAACAATGACCGTATCACCAAAATGCGGAGACAGATATGATGGTATTGTTAATGAATCCGGTGATAGTATTGCAAGTTCTTGAACGGTTTTTTGTTCTGCGGCAATCATTGATGCAGTCAGTGCCAAGAATGCACATAAAGCGAAAAGGAGTCTTTGCATGTTCATTGAAGTTTTATTGAATGATGAATGTATCGCAATATAGCAAATCAATATGCTTTCAAGGGGATACTCAGCACTTTTCGGCAATCCTGAGTTTTGCGGTTCTGGCACGTGGATTTCTTGAGATTTCTTCTTGCTGTGCTTCTATGGGTTTAGGAGTAAATATGCGAAGAGAGGGGATATTGTCATCGTTTTTTGATGCCAATTCCTTGAAGACATGTTTTACGATCCGATCTTCAAGTGAATGATAGGACAAGATGACGATCCGTCCTCCGGATACGAGTTTGGGTATGATTCCTCTGATGGTTTTTTCAAGTATGTCCAATTCTTCATTCACGGCTATACGAATTGCTTGAAAAACTCTGGCAAGTGATTTGGAAACAATATGCGGTGGAACGCATTCTTCGATGAGGTGACGCAAATCATATGTTGATTGTAGAGGAGCCGCACGGCGGCGCTCAACGACCCGCCGTGCGATTATTCTTGCAAAAGGTTCTTCCCCGAAACCTCGCAGAATATGGTGGAGTTTACCCTCCTCAATGCTGTTTAGCAATTCTTCCGCTGTTTGTCCATTCGGACCAAATCGCATATCCAATTTTGTATTGAATCGATAGCTTATTCCGCGCTGCCCTTTGTCCAATTGTCTGGATGAAACTCCAAGATCCAATAAGACTCCGGATATACTCTCATCAGGAATTTCATCTTGGGTCATGAATACGAAATTCGCTTCCCGCAATGTCAAGCGTTTGGGGTATTGCTCCATGATGGTTTTGAATCGTTCTTGGCAATGCAAGATTGCATCAGGATCCGCATCATATGAAATCAATCTACCTTCTTCTTCCAAACGAGATAATATCTCGGCCGTATGGCCACCACCACCAAGCGTGCCGTCTATGTATGTGCCATCAGGACCACATGCCATTAAAGCATCCACGCATTCACGAAGCATCACCGGCAAATGATAATCGTAATCCTGAAGTTCCGGATTATCGGAAACACGTGGTCTCCGTTTCGCTGAGTATTGTTTCTTATTGCCCATTCGGACGCTGCATCACCTGCGAAGCAACTTGCTCATAACTTGCTTCAAACTTGCCAAGATATACTTCAAATTCTTCAGGTTGCCATAATTCGATATGATCAATCATTCCCACAATGACAACTTTTCCGTCTATCCCTGCAAAGTCCAAATATTTTCTGGGAACAATAATGCGCTGTTGCCCATCTAGTTCCACTTCTTCACTCCAAGCCAATACAGTGCGGAGGAAAAATCTGCTTTGTTCATCATATTGATTCAGCTTTGCATATTCAAGTTCATATCTGCGCCACTCATCCAAAGGATAAGCCGCAACGCAACGATCAGAGCCCCTGGTAAGCACAAATGTATTGAGTGCCTCCGGAGACAAAGCCCTGCGCATCTTTGCGGGTATATTCACTCGACCTTTCGAATCGACCGAATATGTTTCTTGTCCTTTGTAAAAAGCCATGCCATCATCAATTATGTGAACAGAGGTGATTCATTAGGAATGTAAACAGGAACTAAACAATACACACTTTCATCGGCTCCCTTCTATCGCTGCATGCCAGTAAGTGTTTGTACTGCAAAGAGGATGTGTCTTCCCCACACATTCTCCCACATATCGCTTTTCCTGAAAAACATTTCCCACTTTCACCCACAATTTTCACACAAAACTCACGAATCATGAGGACTTCACCAATAGTTTTTTGTTGAAATGCCATGTTTTCCTCTTTTTATGCACCTTTTTCCAAAAAGATACTATTATCATGAATTTTTGATGCCGTTATTTTTACGAATAAAGATTGTGAAAACCTGAATACTTATTATTTACATAAGTAATTGATTTGTAATTGTTTAAGTGTAATTGGGTTGAATGGCAAGGTAGGTGATGCCGGGATCGAACATGGGGAAGGGGATGCTGTTTGTTCAGTGTATATCGACTTCCAGTTGACCAGAATGTAATCCCAAGGAACTTCCTCATGGCTGCTGCATGCCTTAAATCAAGGAATTCCGGCAATACGCAAGAACACGGCTTCCCTCCATGATCATGCGAGTGTACTGAACATTTCAAACATCCCCCACTTTCTCCCACTAAGATATTACAAAAAAACAAAAGTTTTTCGGAATGTGCAACGATAAAGATATTATGTCAACCATTTTTCTTGAATAAAAAATAACATGGCTATTCATATAGATTTACGCCTTGTATAAAAATGAGATACTAATGACCGACATGAGACTATCGGCAAAGGTCATTCAATATTGGTAAACTTATAAGGGATTAAAGGGAGGAAATCACTTGGGAAAGAGAGGGCATATTGAGGGCTTTTGCAAGAGTTTTTGCTGCTTTTTTATACTTATTGGATTCTGCTTTTCGCGTACCGGATAGCAGATGGGCGATATTGGCAATGGTGAGCAGTTGATATTCTTTTCCGAGGTCAACGCTGGATTTAGCAGCCGTTTGCAGATGTTTCCATGCCGGCAATGCATCATTGATGGACAAGTGATATGTTGCATAAGCATTATCCAATAAGCAGGAGATTATTGGATCATTGACTTTTTGAGATAATTGATGAGTGTCTTTCAAAAAAATGAATGCCTTTTCGTTGTCGCCAGTGATAAGCGAAATTCTGGCCATGAGTAATGACAACATGGCTTCATCTCTTTTGGGAATTGAACCCGCATGCAAACCAAGAAATTCATTTCCGATCTTCAATGCATGATCGTATAGTGCTTCATCACAAGCTACGATCATTTCTCTTTCCACTGCAGCAGAATCAGGTTTTACTACATCATGCAATTGTTCTTCATTACCGTCATCCGCAATTTGCTCAAGTAATTCGGCTTGTTGCAGAGTGGGGACATTCATGCCGAATTCTTCTCTTAATTCAGCTCCGATTCTTGTACGTTGAAGTGATTGATCAATTGGCTCTTCTTCACCCGATAAGGTGAGTTGTCGAATATTCGAATCATATTGCTGCAAAGCAAAGCCACTAATATTCGGCATCGATAAATTGTGTGAGGTTTGGGCGATCTCAAGCAAGCCATTTTGAACAATATCATGTTCGCCGGCTCCATTAGCATGCGCTACAATATACGGTGTGATTTGTGAACGCTGAATTTCATCCAATCCTTCCGCTTGTTCTTTCAGCACATGCATCATTTGTGAATGTATTGCTGTTTTCTCTTCATACTCAAGTGAGCGTTCGAAGTATTCACGGTAGAATGTCTGTGTAAATTCAAAGAGCGTTGTCTTGATTCCATATCTATCATGTGGTCCAAGACTTCTTAATACGCCTGTTTTTGATTGCACTCTTTTTATTCTTCGTATTGCCGTGACGATATCGGTGTTTAGCAATTTTGAAATGATGAATGCACTACTTTCGATTCCTTCTGCCGCACACAATGAAAGCAACATCACTTCCTCTTCATTGAGATTTTCAATCAATTTCGAGAAAGCCGCATGAACACTGGATGGGAGGAGATCTCCTCTGATGAATTCATCCTTTACTGAACCATCATCCTTGAATGGGGTTACCTTAGAAAAATAGCGCACATATTCGGAAACAACACTTGGTATGCCGGAAGTCTTGCCATATAATATTGATTCGAATTCTGTATTGCCGGAATATCCATGCAGCATTCTAACACATAATTCATGGACTTCTTCCGTGGTGAATGCTTCCATTTCACAGAAGCGATATGCAGCACCATCTTCTTTGATTGTTCTCAATACACTTAACAATGGAGAAAGCGTTTCTTCGGCGACGCTTTTTCTGTAAGCAATCACCAACATGATAGGCAGTTTCGAAATATTTTCAGCAAGTTTTTCAATCAACAAAGCTGATTCAGCATCGCACCAATGCATATCATCAAGTATGAGAATCAGAGGATTTTTTACAGCCCACTGTTCGAGTGTTTTATAAAATTCGAGATAGAGGTCTTTTTTTTCTACCTTATCCTCATTCTTCCCTTCTGCTTTCTCTTTTTCATTTTTGTACAGCTGAACATCACGATTTATTTCTTTGACCGCATCGACAAGATCGCCGAAATATGGAACGGATGTCAGTAAAGTCATACCAATATTGATTGCAAGTTTCTTTTTTGGGGTAATCACCTTTTCACCCGATTTCAATTCTTCGATCAATCGTAGAAATGGTCCGAGTGGTTGTAACATACCTACTTGCATTGTTCCAACCGGTGCTTGGCAAGAAGCCATCGAAACAAGTGCTTTGTCTTGCATTTGCATTTCTTGCTCGAAAATGCGCAATGCTGTTGTTTTTCCGAAACCTGTTTCACCGGATACAAAAATCACAGACCCCTGCTTTTTCTTCAGCCGTTCAGCAGAAGAGTGAAGCAAGTCGAGTGCTTTTGCTCTATGTATGGTAATATTCTGTTGTTCCATGGTCAGGTTTGATTTAAGGGAATGCAAGATACGCAGATTGACAGAGAAAATCAGCGTTAAAAACAATGGCGAGACCTAAGTCTCGCCACCTTTTTTCAATCAATTCACTCTGCTTCTTCCATGAAATCTGTATCTGCATCTTCGATCGGTTCATCCGGGTCGGCAAAAGCCGGTAATTCCAGTATGCCTTTGGTTTCAGAAGCAGGTAATTCCTGCACATCCCTAAGCTTTCTTTCGATTGCACGCGAGCGAACCCCAGCTTTTTCGATTTCATTGGCGGCAGATTCCAATTTGCGACGTGTTGCGTCGAGCACATTTCCGAATTTTCCGAATTCATTCTTTACAGCACCTAGCAATTGCCAGACTTCACTTGAGCGACGTTCAATCGCCAAATGTCTGAAAGCCAATTGAAGAGTGCTCAAATATGCAACAAGTGTTGTGGGCCCGGTAACAACCACTTGAAAGTCTTTTCGAAGAGTATCGGATAAACCTGGTTGATTCAAGATTTCTGCATACAAACCTTCCGTTGGGACAAACATGATGACAAAATCAGTGGTTATTGGCGGATTAAGATATTTCGAAGAAATCGTATTTGCATTTTCCTTCACGACATCCACAAATGCTTTTTTGGCTGCGTCCAATTCTTTTTGCGTGATGGATCCGACGGAATTATATGCTTCCATCAATCGCTCATATACTTCGATGGGGAATTTTGAATCAATTGGAATCATCACATCATTGCCCGATTCATCTCTATTTGGTACCTTTACGACGAATTCGACTCTTTCCTGCGAATCCTTTTTCACAGGTATATTTTCGTCATACTGTGATTTTGTCAAAAATTCCTCGAGAAGATTCCGCAATTGCACTTCACCAAAAATACCTCTGGTTTTCACATTGCTCAGCACTTTCTTCAAATCACCTACTCCATTGGCCAGATGCTGCATTTCACCCAATCCTTTATGGACTTGCTCTAGTCTTTCGCTAATCAGATTGAATGATTCATTAAATCTTTTCTCCAAACCTTCTTGCAGCTTTTCATCTACGGTTTTTCGCATCTCATCGAGTTGTTTTGCATTGTCTTCTTGCAATGTTCTTAGCTTGGCCTCGACAGTCAAGCGAATTTCACCTAATTTATCATCAGTGTTCTTTCGGATATGTTCTTGTTTTTGAACAAGATCATCAAATTTTATGCGTTGCATTTCGGTTAAATCTTTCACACTATCCGAGAAACGCCGTTCAAATTTTGACAATGCATTTTCTTGTTCTTCACGTGATTCTCGTAAAGCACGCATGCTTTCTTCGCGATTTCGAGAAAATTCTTCGCGTATGAGTGGATCCATGCGCGAGATGTCCGCATCAAGCTTTATGAGTTTGTCATTATCCGAATTCGAAGATCCTTTCGATGTTCGATAAGAAAACCATAATGAAAAAGCGCTCACAATGAGCAACATAAAGAGAAGTACATAAGAGATATCCATTGATAACCTCTAAAAGTTAGTGAATACTATCCCCGAATGGATTGATTGCAAGGGTCCCAAGATTGATGCAATGAGTTTCATGCATTGGGGTACGAAGCATGAACAACAATCGCCGCCGACAAAGCAATGTTTACTTTGAGGGCGGCGATACACGATTTTGCGTATGTCTTATTGTATCAGCGTTGTCCGAGTCCAAACATTGACAACAAAATACCGCCTTTTTCTATGAAAAACGGAACAAAGACCAAAGAAATGATTGCCATCAATTTGATGAGAATATTCAAAGATGGTCCGGATGTATCCTTAAATGGATCACCTACTGTATCACCTACAACAGCTGCCTTATGGGTATCTGAACCTTTGCCACCCAATTGACCTGTTTCGATGTATTTCTTTGCATTATCCCATGCGCCACCGGAATTTGCCATTGAAATTGCCAACATCACACCTACAATCAATGCACCGATCAATAGTCCGGCAACCATGTGCACGCCAAATAACCAACCTGCAAGCAGAGGTGTAAGAATAACAAGAAGTCCCGGAGCAATCATTTCCTGCAATGAGGCTTTGGTTGAGATGTCCACACAAGTACCATATTCTGCTCTTGCCTTCCCTTCCAATAGACCCGGAATGGTTCTGAATTGGCGACGCACTTCTTCAATCATGCTGAAAGCTGCTTTACCTACAGAACGCATTGTCATTGCAGAGAATGCAAATGGCAATGCAGCACCAACGAATAATCCTGCCATAACGATTGGATCGAGCATATTGATTATTGGCAATTTTGCTCTTGTCAAAAAAGCTGCTGTCAATGCCAGAGATGTCAACGCAGCAGAACCAATGGCAAAGCCTTTGCCGATTGCTGCAGTCGTATTCCCTGCTGCATCCAATGCATCTGTGCGCTTACGAATATCTTTGCCCATTTCTGCCATTTCGGCAATTCCACCGGCATTGTCGGAAACAGGACCATATGCATCGATTGTCAATCCAACAGCGATAGTTCCAAGCATACCAATGGCTGACATGGCAATACCATACATGCCTGCATAGGAAAATCCAATAACAACGGTAATGGCCATAATCAACATTGGAAGCACAGATGAATTATAGCCGAGTGACAATCCATAAATGATATTTGTTGCGGCACCTGTTTGTGATGCATCCGCAACTTCACGCACTGGTGAATATCTGTGCGATGTATAATATTCGGTAATCAATCCAATTGCAAGCCCGGCAATCAATCCTGCTGCAAGGGTTATGAACACTCCCATGTTTGTATGCATGCGTTCACCCAACATGAATGTTTCAGGCAACATGTTCATTGTGAAAGGATACAATGCAATCAACATCAATATAGTAGAAATGATCAATGCATTTTTGAGAGATGATTCAACTTTTTCTTCTGATTTCGGGCTGACGAAAAACAATGAAATCAAACTGGCCAAGATTCCCACACCACTTACGAACAATGGGAAAAGCAAAGCGGATGTTTTCGCTTCACCTTCCAGTATTGCAAATGATGCAGCACCAATAACCATGGCGGCACAGGTCGATTCAGCAACTGATCCAAACAAATCCGCACCCATACCAGCTATATCACCAACATTGTCGCCAACATTATCAGCAATAACTGCTGGATTTCTAGGATCATCCTCAGGTATGCCCGCTTCCACTTTTCCAACAAGGTCTGCACCAACATCTGCTGCTTTGGTATAGATTCCACCGCCCACACGACCAAACAAAGCAACGGAAGAACCACCCAATGCAAAACCGGAAAGTACTTCCATGATAAAATGTTGATCGACTGAAGGATGTAATGTTATTAGTCCCAAATAGACAAGCATCAATCCAACAACCGCAAGACCTGTCAAACCAAAACCCATGACAGCACCTGATTCAAATGCTATACGGAAAGATTTTTGCAAAGAAATTCTTGCTGCAGCAGCAGTTCGAACATTTCCTTTGGTTGCAATCTTCATACCTATGTATCCAGAGGCAACAGAGGTACCAGCACCAATCAAAAAGCAAATTGCCGACCATAAACCGAGTGGAATGCCTGCATGATCATCATTAACAGTAAAGACGATAATGACCGCAAAAAGGCCCATGAACAAAGACAAAATGCGATATTCTCTTTTGAGAAATGCCATCGCACCTTCAGCAATTGCAGAAGATATTTCCGTCAATTTTGCCACCTCTTCAGGCGATGAAGCACCTGTGTCAATGGAAATTGCATTCACTCTGCGTGAATAAAAGAGAGCAACAATAAGGGCCAAAGAGCCCAAAGCAAGTATCAATCCAACTGTCATACAAAAAGTCTGAAAAGTGGAACAAGTAATGATCAATGTCATGATTTACACCAAATGATCTCATTCCATAGAATGAAACAATTGGCTTGCAAATATACGAAAGGAGGCGCTTATCATGAGGGGATTGGGGACAATTTACCGGCTTAATGCAGATACCCTTTGCTTTTTTTACCAACACTTTCTGTTTTCATGCAGAGTGCGTATTTTTGCCCTCCTGATCGGTCTCCTAGCTCAGTTGGTTAGAGCGCTACGTTGACATCGTAGAGGTCACTGGTTCGAATCCTGTGGAGACCACGAAAGCCAATCACTTGATTGGCTTTTTCATTTGCACCCGCCAAATATGGCAACAGCCCTCAATTACCTTGAGAGCTGTTGCCAGTATCCTGACCCCTGATAGCCAATGTTACGATCATCCCGTGATGCAGAATATCACCCTATTCCGAATCGCTGTGATCACATTGCAACTTAAAGGGATTATGGATGAAGCCAACCCTATAAAAACCCTACAATTTTCACGGCATTATAAAATTTATTTTACTGTTGCCATAAAGGTTGAGAGTGATTGTTCTGGCTTAAGATTGCACTTTTTCCTCAATTTGATGCGATGGTTTTCAATACTCTTCACTGTCACTCCGCAGACATTCGCTATCGATTGGGTGTTTAAACCGATGCGAATAAGTTTTGCCACCTTCATTTCCATGGGTGTTATCGATGGAAGCAATTGTACCAATGTTCTTGAAAAAGCCGGATACATTTCTTCGCAATCGGCAAGGTATGCATCAAGCGTCGAAATATTCCGCTTGCTTTTATTTGAGATTTTGGTCAATTCTTGAATCATGCTAAATCGAATGGTATTGGAATTGGAAATTCTTTCGATCACAGAATCTAATTCGACAAATATTTTTTGATAATGGGTATTTTTCTTTTTCAGTTCTTCATTGTCTTCACGAAGTTTAACAACTTCCTCAAGAATTGATTTATTGTACGTTGGTTTTCCTTCGGACATCAATTTGATTTGCTCTTCTTTTTCAAATTGCTCAAGCTTTTTTATATGAATGCTAATTTCTTCTTGATTTATTTTCTCTAATATTTCCCCATGTTCAATCAATCTTTCAGCACATATTTTCCACTCCTGAAAGTGCAATGCCGTTTGCCATAAATTCATAAGTATTGCAGCTTCCAAACGCGCTATGCTCAACTCTCGAGAAATCTTCAATGCTTCTTCAAATGATTGCGTTGCAGACATGAAATCTTTTTTGGGATTCCCATCCAAACTGAACAATACTCCTATCTCTTTATGAAATTCTGCCACTCTTAATTTGAATTGAGTTGGTTTATAAAACTCCAAGCCTTCTTTTAAAACATTATATGCACCATTCCAGTCTTTCTCATATTTGAGTACATCGGCTCTTCTCACATACACTGCTGCTTTATCATAAATCCCTTGATAATGCACCCAGCTTTTCTCTGCCATTTCAACATGATACTTCAGTTTTGAAAATTGACTCATCAATGAATAATTTCTTGCAAGATTAATATGGGATTTATAGTGCAATTCGTGTGTTGCTAGAGCAAACGATTTCAGCGATTGAGCCAATTCTATTGCCTTTGTAGAGCCTTCTAAATCACCTTGAAAAAAATACACTGACCCTTTTGTGAAAAGAGCTTCGCAATGGATCATGTGATGCAATCCAATGTGTTTTTGTGCTATCAATTCTACTGCAATGAGTTCTTGTAAACATTCTGCAAAATGTTTGTATGTTGCTAGATAATGGTTGGCAAGCAAAAGCCTTGCCCTTGCTTGCAACTCAAAGAGCTTGTGCTTTGCAAAGACTCTACTATGCTTATCTATGCGTAACTTCATCTCTTCCGGAGAAAATGTTTTTCTTTGCATATATGTGTTGATGAATGCAATCAATTCTGTTTTCAACTGCTCATTGGCATCCTTGTACACCTTTATTGAATCTGCTATTCCTTGCAAATCTTTTCCCTGATCTTTTCGAATGGAATCAATAATGGCTGATGCAATTGATTTTAGCAATGGGGTTTTCCCTGATTTTTTTTCTTGATTCATATTCATCAATCACCGAGATAATGTTGTTGAAACAAAACTTCCCACAGTCAATGCTTTCCCTATAAGTATCTCCAGCAAGGACAACAAATCACATTGAATAATATTGCGTAATTTTAATCAGTACAATATCGGAAATCTCCGTGAATTCTTGCCCAATTTGTAATAGTTCATCCCTCACTTCAACTTCAAGAGGGAGAAATCTTTTATTGCATTGCAATGATTGCGATGTTCATGTGCTGATGCATCCACCCGAGCAAGATTATCTGGACTCATATTATTCTTCGGAATATATCATGAGCAAAGCTGAATCGCTTGCTTCAGAGCATCGACGGATATTCAGATTCCCCGAACAATATTGGTTGATTTCTCAATTGCAAGAGCAAGGGATAAACAGCGGTTCATCTGTTTTAGATATTGGTTGCGACAAGGGGTATTTCATTGATCAATGCCGAAGATTTGGCTATTCAGTAACAGGTGTTGAACCTTCAATTTCAGCTCATTCTTATTGCGAGTCTGTAGGTTTAAAGGTTTATTCAAACTTAAAGGAAATACGTGCGAAATTCGATGCAATAACTATGTGGCATGTACTAGAGCATTTTACCAATCCTCATGGAGTGATTGCCGATTGCGAAGAAAAACTTCATACCGGAGGATTTCTGTTCATTCGAGTCCCTGACTTTGCATCATTCTGGAGTTCTCTTCTTGGTAAGGCGTGGATCTGGTTTCAACCGAACAATCATTATGTTCACTATTCAAAAATGTCATTGATAAAGCTCATTGAGAGTCACGGATTTGACATTATATCTTGTACAAGCAGAAAGCCGAATGACATGTTGACAAAGAAATCTGGGGTGCTGGCAGACAAAACTCTAAACCGAAACTTTGGTTATAAACAGTCTTTCAAAAAATATCTCGGCAGACTCTATGAACATTTCACCGGTGTGGAATTATTCTTGATTGCCCGTAAAAAATAAAAAAGGCCTCATCAATATTGAAGAGGCCTTGATTACTATTCAGATCTATTATTGTATCATTCCACGAAGTTCTGCAAGAGTCACTGACTTTGGACGGACAATTGAAGATCCCAACATGCGGTGCACAAGAATTTGAGAACAAATTCCCATTGCTCTTGATACACCAAACATTACTGTATAGAATTCAAATTCAGTCATTCCATAATAATAAAGCAATGAGCCGGAAGCTGCATCAACATTTGGCCATGGATTCTTTGCTTTACCTTGCTCCTTCAATACTTCAGGAACGATGGCAAACAACTTCTTCATGAATTGAACATTATCATCATTCAAGTTGTGCTGTTCGGCAAATTGATGAAATGCTGTGAAGCGGGGATCTGTAACGCGCAATACTGCATGTCCATATCCGGGAATAACTTGCCCTGAGCCCAAACGCTTGAAACAATATTCACGCAATGCTTCATCTGTTGGAACACCGCCAAATTCTTGACGAAGATCCATGATGAAACGCAAACATTCTTGATTTGCAAGACCATGCAATGGACCTGCCAGTCCATTAAGACCAGCGCTCACTGAATAGAACACATCAGACAATGCAGAGCTAACCACATGTGATGTCATAGCGCTAACATTTCCGCCTTCATGATCGCTGTGCAATACTAAGTACAGACGCACAAGATCCTGCCATGACGCATCATCACTGACACCAAGCATATGCGCAAAATTCGCACTCCAATCCAATCCGGACTTTGGCGCAATCAAATCACCCTTACCAAAACGTATGCGATAAATTCCTGCCGCAATGGTTGTGACACCACCAAGCAAGGTTACGCAATCCTCAAGTGTAGCTTTCCATAATTCATCTTTGGAAGCACCTGCTTCATATGCTTTGCGGAATGCCGATTCTTTTTCTAGAGCAAGAATACCAATGCTAAGCATGACCATAGGATGAGTGTCTTTTGGCAAAGCCTTCAACACATCCCATACGGATTCCGGTACATTTGCTCTTGAAGCAAATGCGGCACTGATCTCAGCTCTTTCTGCATCATTTGGCAATACACCTGTGCAGAGAAGAAAGAATATATCTTCCGGTGTTTGTTTTGTTAATTCGAGTATTGGAATATTTCTGATGCGAAGACCTTCATCCGCAGAAACAGAAGAAGTCTCGCAAAGCAATGCGGGAACAGCCCTCATGCCACCAAGCACTTGCTCAATGGCAACAGTGGAAATTTGTGTGTCTCCATGTTCTTTGAGCAATGTTGTTCTCTCGGCACGAAGCTGGGGAAGTTTCTCGTCGAGTCGAGCTTTGAACAAGTCCATTAAAATCACCTGAAATGTTGTGTTATGAAAAGTCGAGTTGAGGTGCTATTGGGAATTACATGTGCAACAAGCATGAAATCAAGAACGTTGCAGTCGCAAAGTTACGAAAAATGAATGATTGTTCACGAAGAAAAAGCGAGGAATTTGTGGAATCCAGCGGATTTGCAGGTATTTAAAGAGGGCGATTTTGTTGTATGGAATGATAAAACGTAACAATATCAGCTGCAAGCGATGTCCAGGAAAGTTCTTTTTTTAGTTTCCGAGCACCATCAATGCATGTTTGCGCCATTGAATCCTCAAAAAAAGACCTAATTCCATTCGATATATCGGATGGCATAATCCCCTCAAAGAGCATGCCTGCCTTTCCATGCCTTACAGCTTCAGGCAGACCACCCACGGGCGTTGCCAAAACCGGTATTTCAAAATGATGCGCTATTGCCACTATGCCACTTTGGGTGGCAGTTGCATAGGGCAATACACATGCATCAGCAGAACAGAAGAACAATGGTGTTTCATCATCAGAAACATATCGTATGTGCTTGTGTATACGATGCTCCAATCCCGAATCTCGTATCGCTCCATCATAGGAATCAAATGATCCATATATCTCACCTGCTATTACCAAATGAATGGAATCTGGAAGTGATTTCATTGCCTCTATCAATTGCATGAGACCTTTGTATTCTCTGATGAATCCGAAAAACAAAAGCAATTGTTTGTCTTGCGGCAATCCCAATCGCTCTCTGGCCTCATGTTTTGAAAGAAGATTGCCAAAATGCGTATAAATGGGATGCTCCTTTCGCAAAATTGGTTTTCCAAGATTCATTGACTTCAGATCATGCTCCACTGCATCGCTGATTGCAATCAAACCATCATGTGCCGAAAGCATGTATTTCGTGAATGCGGAATCACCTGGCCGGGATTCATGAGGTAGTGCATTGTGCACAACACATAATTTGATGCAATCTTTGGGCATTCTTCTGGCAATCGTACCGAATGCAGGTCCCATGAAAGGCATCCATAGTTGCGTGAGCAAGATATCAGGAGATTGAGCTTTAATTTCAGAAGCAACAGTAAACCAATTGAAGGGATTCATTGTATCAAGTACACGCATGGCGGGTATGGGGTCGGCACTATCATCTTCATTCACAAATTGCGAAGAACCAGGGAATAAGAAATCAGGATATTGCCTCGTGAACGTATAAGCTGTTTGTTTGTGCCCCAATTGTTCAAAAGCTCTGTACAATGCCGCATTGAATTGTGCAATTCCTCCCCTGTATGGATAAAACACCGAGAGATAGGCAATATTCAACTGGCTCTCATCATTCATCGCAATTGCCTTTGAATTGCATCGCGAACTTGTTGCACGCTTATGTCATGCATGCAGGATATTCCTCGAGAGCATGATGTTCCATAATAGCAATCACAACCCGAGGATGGCTCCAGAATTTCTCCATAACCAAAAACATCAAATTCATGTTTATTGAAGATATTATTGAAGAGGACCATCTTTTTTCCTAGGCCTAATGCAATATGCATGGTCATGGAAACAGCGGTTACGATCACATCAGCATAAGATGCAATGGCAAGATATTGATGAAGCGGATAGGACCCAACATAGATTGCACGGGTTTGATTATGCAATGTGGCATTCAATTCATGTTCATCCGGCCCGCCAAGAAGCATGGGTGCATATCCATCCTTTTGAAGAAGCGTGATCAACTCCTTCCAATTATCAGCAGGCCAGAGCCGCGTGGGCCATCGAGAACCTGCGCCTGTATTTAATCCAATGATTTTTTTTCCATTCGCTTGTTCTTGAATATGCGAGAAGTTATTTAGCCATTTCTGATCTACATTCAAAACATATGATTCATTGTCATAAGTGAGACCACAGATCTCAAAGATCTCTTGAAGGTAACTTTTTGTATTTGCTTTGGAGAGTTCATCAAATAAGCCGGTTAATAACTTATGTTCAGACTCCTTATTTGCGATGGAAATATGTCCGTCTTTCCAAATGAATCCACGCTTCTCTTCAGCATTACATTCTGCAAGCAACATCGCTGCTTCTTCATCTTTACAGAGATTGATTGCAATGTCGTATGTTTTTCTGGTAATGATGAATATGTCTTCAAATTCAAAAGCACGAATGGTGTCAATTGATTGTGCCGGCAAGATATCGGGATAACGGGTGATCCAAGTGATATGACAACCGGGATACAGTTTTTTGTAGGCCTCGATAAGAGGAGTGGTGCGGATCACATCGCCGAGGGCACCCAGCTTTATAATGAGAATGCGTTTGGAGATAGGTTGATATTCCGTGCAATTCGGACATATCATCCCGGATTCTTTATTGGGCCTGCAGGGCATGTCCCCACGGAAATGCATGCAATCAAAATGCAAGTCTTGTATTGTCATTGTGTTGAATCGTGGAATGCGGACATTCCCGAAAAGTGTGAGAGAATCATGCTATCTTTGCATATAACAATGAAAGCCAACCGCAATGAAGAATGTTCTGATCATCGCATACTATTTTCCCCCATCGGGCGGTCCCGGTGTTCAACGTGTATTGAAACATATTCAATACTTGCGGGATTTTGGTTGGAATCCAATTGTTCTTACAGTTTCAAACGGAGATTTTCCCGCAAGGGATGAATCACTGCTTGCCAAAATTCCAAAAGACATCATCGTTGAACGAACTCATATCTATGAGCCTTACGATGCATATCGTATGCTGATGGGGCAAAAGAAGGGTATGCCAATCGATGTGAATGTCATTAAAAATGATCATCAAAAGCGAACATTCAAAGAGCGTATTGCCGAAGCAATAAGAGCGACATTCTTCATCCCGGATGCAAGAATCGGGTGGATACCAACAGCAGTGCCAAAGGCATTGGAATTGATAAAGAAGCACTCAATCATTGCAATATACAATTCTTCACCCCCTTACACAACTTCGCTGATTGCCAGACAAGTCAAGCGTAAAACAGGACTGCATTGGGTTGCGGGATTTCGTGATCCTTGGACTGAATTTCTCACTTCACCCAAACGTTGGTTCTTCCCAGCTTGGATTGACCGCAAATTGGAACTATCTGTATTTTCCGAAGCGGATGCTATTGAATGTGCATGGATTGGCATCATCAAAGATGCTCTTCGGAAATTTCCGACATTGGATGAACGCAAATTTCATCATGTTCCTAATGGTTATGACTCCACAGACTATCCTTCAATGGATCATGTAGATATGTCGCTCTCCAAACCAGGCACATTCACATTGACATATACGGGATCGATGTATGGAAGACGCAATCCATCTTCGCTATTTGCAGCATTGGAATTATTGTCCGCAAGAGGAGAGCTTTCACCAAATGACATTCATCTACGATTCATAGGAAGATTTGGAAATGAAGTACACGAGATGTTTCAGTCAACATCATTCTCATCATCAATTGAAGTGATTGGATATGTGCCACATGAAAAAAGCATTTCATATCTACTAGTTTCGGATGTTCTGTTGTTGATTGTTGATGAGGCAAAAGAAAGCGAGGAAATTGTCCCTGGGAAAGTATATGAATATATTGGTTCATTCAAGCCCGTGATTGCTATTGCGCCAATGCAAGGAGCCATAGCCGATTTGATGAATGAAACAAAAGCCGGAGGGATAGCTCATCAATCGGATATAGAAGGAATTGCAAATATCATACTGGAAATGTATCGTGCATTTAAAGAAGGGAGATCTTTGGCACAGCCGAATATTGAAGCAATCAAAAGTTACGAAAGAAGAGAGTCCACTCGCAAGCTCGCACACCTTCTCGATGCTCATCAATCATAGCAATTCATTTTTTTTGCGTGATTCATTCGCCATGTTTGATTTGAATTCCGTCATTTCGGCAAGCAAATCAGGATAGCAGGCACTCAAAATTTGCACAGCCAATAATCCTGCATTTTTTCCTCCGCCAATGGCAACAGTCGCAACGGGAACACCGGGTGGCATTTGCACAATCGACAATAATGAATCTTGTCCACCAAGCGCCTTTGTTTGAACAGGAACGCCGATAACCGGCAAGGGAGAATATGCAGCTGTCATACCGGGCAAATGGGCAGCACCTCCGGCACCGGCGATAATGACTTTTATGCCACGCAAATGTGCTGTTTTCCCATACTCAGCCATGTCTTCCGGAGTGCGATGCGCAGAGACAACTTTCAATTCATATGGGATTGAAAATGTTTCACATATCGATGCTGCTTCCTGCATCGTTGGAAGATCTGAATCACTTCCCATGATGATGCCAACAATTGGCTGTGTTCCGAAACGTGATGCATCATGTTCTGACATGGTATTCGCCTTTGTCTAAGAAAAAAAATTGCCCCGACGGATATCCTCTCGTCGGGGCTTCCGCACATGTGTATACTATCAGCGCTGATTCGGATTGAATAATGGTTTCAATCCCTGCCAGCATTCGAAATAATCTTTCTGCAATTCACCTGTTTCCATGGCATACTTTGTTGGTCTATTCACAAAGCGTGTCTCAACCATGAATGCGAATCCATTATTGATATAATGGGGTTCAAGCTTTGCATTGACCGCCTTTTCATATGTGGCTGCATCAGGCCCATGACCCGACATGCAATTGTGGAGTGAACTTCCGCCGGGAACAAATCCACCGCCTTCTTTTGCATCATAGGCACCTGAAATCAATCCCATGTATTCATTCATGAAATTTCTATGGAACCAAGGTGGCCTGAATGTATGCTCCGCAACCATCCATCTTGGCGGGAAGAGTACGAAGTCTGCATTGGCAGTACCGGGCGTATCAGATCCGGAAGTCAAGACAGTGAAAATAGATGGATCAGGATGATCAAAGGAAACAGTATTAATACAGTTGAAATGAGCCAAATTATACTTGTACGGAGCATAATTGCCATGCCACGCAACCACATCGAGTGGAGAGTGACGCAATTCTGCCTGCCATAGATTGCCCATAAATTTTGAAATGACATGGAATTCCCCGTCAACTTGCTCAAAGGAAGCAACTGGATATTGAAAATCACGTGGATTCGCCAATCCATTGGCTCCTATCGGACCGAGATCAGGCAATTTGAATGGTGAACCATAATTCTCACAGATATATCCACGGGCATTTTCTTCCAATACATCAACTGCAAATTTTATTCCTCGAGGAATCACGCAAATT
>SXGQ01472649.1_pt1 | contig 22290 bp, 11 predicted proteins | sample 3178371 | NCBI WGS metagenome assembly SXGQ01 (sample SAMN11356859, study PRJNA531348) | freshwater metagenome | isolation source: freshwater sample F1-20 | place: China: Fuxian Lake, Yuxi | collected 2017-12-25 | reverse complement strand
TCCAAAAGTTCTTGCAAACAAGTTTTCGCAACAAATTCTTGAAAAAGCGTTTGCACAAGCGGTTCGTGGTGTAGAAGACTTTGTCGAGGAAGACATCGATGAAGATCCTAAGAAAAAACAAGATCCTAAAAAAGAAGATAAACTTCCAGTAGCATCTGGATTTGGCGGGCTTGAGTTTGACTCAGGTCAAGAATGGGTTCCTGCTGAATCTATCTATGGAGCTCTAAAAGAGCAAAACGTTGATGTTGACATGTTGCTCGCGGCGCTTTACGATCTTGAAACCGGCGAGTCAAAGAACACTGATCTTCTTCTTTCTCTTCGCAAGGACGAAGGCGTAAAAGCGCAAGAGCCTTCAGTAATTCTCGACGACTTTGATAAGGATTCAACCGAGATCATTGAACAAAACGAGAAACTTGCACGTCCGCAGATTGCGGCTAACAGCGTTGCACAACTGAACGATTTGGTGGCAAAAGGCGAGTCAAATGAAAGTATTAAGCAAGTTGGTGATGACATCTCCAATGTCGACCCTGACACTGACATAACAGCGTTTTTGACAAAGTACATCGCTTGGGGCGTAAATGGAAACGACGACGAGAAGCAAGCGTTTCGTGGTTTGTTTGCTGTGTTACTTTCCGCTGACGGAGGTTATTCAACTCCCGGACAGGAATCAATGCTATCAACAGCGCTATCCGACGCGCTTGAAAAGTATAACGGTGTCAAACCAGAGCAAGCAGAGGTTGATGCAATCTACAATGAGTTTGGACAATATAAGGATCTTGTAAAAAGCAAGAAAGCTCTTAATGAAGGAGCTGAAAGCATTGATGATAAAGACTCGCTTGCGGGGTCGTTCTATCGCCTGCTTGCAGTATCTTCAAAACCAAACACTACTGAGATTTATCGTGGAATTCAAGTTTCACTTGACAGTAAACAACTTGCTGACATGACTGAACAAAATTCTGTTATCGCGATTGATCCACGTAGTTTCTCTAACGATAAGCTTATGGCAGGTAAGTTTGCCGGCATATTTGGAGAGAACCCAGATAAGGCTGCGGTTATTTTCACTATTCCAGCAGGCAGCGGTTTGTCTACACCGATTGATGATATCTCAATGTTTGACGCTGAAGGCGAGCATATTGCGTGGGGTAACTATAAGATCGTTGAAACAAAGACTGGTGTAAATAAGGCTGGCAAGACTCTCTACAACGTCAAGCTTGAAGTAATTGACAAGCGCGCCTCAGTTCTTCAGGGCTATGACAACGACTATAAAGATTTGTTGATTGAAAACAAGATACCTGAAGACTTTCCTGATGGTTATTACTTCCCGAGCGATGATCCGTATGTTCCAACAGCGTCTGACGCAGACAAGGCAGCTGGATTAGATGACGACCCTCTTTACATCTCTCGTACTTGGGAAACAGACAGTCTTGTGCAAGCGTTTATAGGAGCAGTCGAAGGGAAAAAGTCTAGTACGCTTCTTGAGTACCCTGTTGACGGCGGAACGCAACACTCAGTTCCAACAGAGGCAGTTCGTGATGCGCTGCAAATACAAGGTGTTGATACTAACAGTCTACTCAACGACATGGCAGATATCTCGAAGATCGAGTCTTCAGAAGACTTTCAGCCAGTGGTTCTTGATGAAGTTCCAATCCCACGACCAGCGGCTGAAAACGTTGTTAACGACATCATTGAAGAATCCACGGACATGTATGACATGGACGGATGGAAGAAGGTTGGTCCACAGCTTGGCTCAAATGAGGGTGGTTTCTACGAGGATGCAGACGGCAACCGTTACTACGTAAAAGTACCTAAGTCTGATCTTCACGCTGAAAACGAGACTCTTGCGTCTGCGCTGTATCGCGCTCTTGGAATTAACGCCGCCGAGATTTACATGGGCAGCGGGCCTGACAAAAAGAAGAAAACACTTTCACCTGACATTAAAGATTCAAAGCAAGACTTTAGTGAAAAATTAAATGATAAAGAGTACTTAGCAAAGGTGCAAGAAGGTTTTGCAGTCGATGCATGGCTTGCAAACTGGGACGTTGCTGGTTTAACGTTTGATAACGTCATGACGGACGGTGACGGTAATCCCGTTCGCGTTGATCCAGGTGGCGCGCTTTTGTTCCGCGCACAAGGCGCGCCTAAAGGCACGTACTTTGGTAATGAAGCAACAGAGCTTGACACTCTACGCAATAAGAGCATGAATCCGCAGTCAGCCAAGGTCTTTGGTTCAATGACTGAGGAACAGCAAAAGGACTCAGCCGCCAAGTTGCTTGATATTTCACACGATGACATTGACTTACTTGTTGATTCAATTATCTCTGACCAGGAAAAAGGTCAAGAGATTAAGGACAAGCTCAAGGCACGTCGTCAATACATTCTTGACAGATACGGTCTTTCAAGTGAAGACACGTCGATCACTATTGAGAATAACAAAATTGAAGATGATGACGCAGATAAGACTCCGGAAGTTACTGAAACGCCAAAGGCGATAACACCAGACTTACCCGCAGAGTCACCAACGAATTCTTACGTGACGTCTGACGGTGTTCCAATTGAGCCTGGAATGAAGCTCAAGTATAAGAAGACCGGTGAGATCGTCAATTTCGTGAAGTATGACAAAGGCAACGCAAGTTATGTCTATGTTAAAGACTCAGCCGGTAAGACAAAAGTAAAGTCGACAAAGCAGCTTGAGTCTGTACCAGACGCCATTGAAACACCAAAAGCTGAGGAACCAAAGACTGAAACACCAAAGGTAATAGGTCCTGAAACTGAGTCTGTGGCTGTTGTCAAGATTGACGCGTCAGGTGACGTGCAGGGGCAGATTGAAAAAGCTATTCAAGACAAGAAGCAGATTAACTTCTTTTACAATGGCAAGGACCGCACCGTTTTGCCTGTGAGTATTTGGACAAATCCAAAAAATGGAAATATAAACATGTATGCTATTGACAATAGCGATAGCGGTAAAAAGAAAAACTTTACCATCTCAAAGGTAGAAAATCCGCTTAACGCAGAAGCGCCAAATGTAAAAGCTCCTGCACCAGCACCGGCTTCTGACACTAGCAAAACTCCAGCTGTAGAAGCGCCTGCAGTTGAAGAAAAGCCAGAGCCTAAGAAACTTCAGCTTCATGCTCAATGGGTAAAGGATGTTCTTGCAAAGCAAGGTATTAACATCACCGACGCGAAAGCAATAGAGATTCGTGATGCCATAGATCAGAACGACTCAATTGACAAATGGGGAAGTGCAACAGACGCAGAAGTTCATAGTGCGATTCTTGATGTTGTTGGCCCAGGACTTGTTGATCTTGAAGCTGACGAAGACGAAACTCCAGTAGAAACTCCAGTAGAAACTCCAGTAGAAAAGCCAAGCGAACCACCAAAGGCGCCTCAAGGAGTTAAGTCAATTCCTGACTCAAATGGAAACGATGTTTTCCCTGGCGTGTCAATAACTGATAAGAAAGGTAAGAAAGGCGTTGTTCAGAAAGTAAACAAAGACAACTACGCGTTTATTCAGTTTGAAGACGGAACTACTGGCTTCCGCTCTGCTAAGACAATTTCGACAACTGGCGAGGTAAATCTTGCAACTACAAACAAGGCAAAGAAAGCGCCTAAGCCAGGTAAAGCAACTCCAGCAGGTGCTCCGCTGGTTGTAGTCGACAGCCCTGCTGGTTGGGACCAGTCTAACTTTGAAAATACGCCGTCAATGCTTGACGCAATTGAATCAGTGCAAAACCCAGCAGATAAGGCAGCTGCGATGCGTGGTGCTTCATTTGCTGCAGACTCAGATTCAGTTGAAGACCTTGACGTTCGTGTAATGCGCGTGCGTGACAAGGACGGCAACGATGGCGTTCGGTTTAAGTTCAAACTTACAGCCTGGGCAGGAAATCAAAAAGCCAAGGAACTTATTGACATGACTCCAGAGCAGCGTAAAGCTGCCGGAATTGAGTCAGGATCTATGACGATTGATCGCATTGATATTGGTCCAGACGGAGTTGGACAGATCTCAGCGGTGAAGAACGCCTACCAAGGCTCTGGTCGAACATGGACTATCACAACCAAGGACGGAATCGTCATTAAGTTTAATCGTGCAAACTCAGATTCAACAAGTAAAACGGCTGGTGGTTCACGAGCATTCCATAACTTAGTTCAGATCCAAGCGCCAGCCGGTGTTACCACTGAACAGATTTCTGAGGCCTTACGCACTGCAGGTGTTCAGGATGTTCGCCCTGCTACACCAGAGGACGCGCGAATTCTTGTTGAAAATCGCCTCATGAGCATCTTTGATGGAAAGACTGATGCAACAAAAAATCTTAAAGGTGCTGACCGCGAAGCAAGTCTAGCGCGAGTCAAGGCCAAGTATGACATCACAGCCGACGATGTAGTAATTACTGTTGGAGCATCAGGTCGTATTGAGACTCGTCTTTCTAAAGAAAAAGCACAAAAGATTGTTGACGCCACTAACAAGCCTTCCGCAATTCTTCATAATATCTCGAGCGGATATGAAGGAAGCGTTACCTACAACGATTCTCAAGAAGTAAAAAACGAAGCTCGCGCGGCCTGGCTTGTCAATCTTCTTGCATCTTCACAGGGCGGTCTACTGTCAACAACAACAAGGTGGACTGAAGGAATCGGTACTCATGGAATGTCTAGTGGATCTGACGTTGGAACAGGTGGTGCCGACTACGTGTTTACTAAACCTGTCAAGAATACGGATAAAAAAGTGTATGGTGTAAGCGACTCAGACGCCGTAATTTACTTTGATCCGTTGAAGGTGTACCAACGCCTTGACTTCTACGCCAATTACACAGACTCGTATGGAAAACGTTCATCAACCCAGGACATCATCAATGCCGCAAAGGTTGGAGCCTACGAGGTTATGTTCAAGGCTCGCCTTGGATTTGACGACGCTGATTCAGTTGTCCTAAGCCCTGCAATAAGAAAACTTGTGCTTGAAAAGCTGCGCCAACGCGGTATAACTGAACTTGGTGGACGTCCTATTGATGTTTTAATCATTTCGGCTACAGAGACTAAGAGCTAGAAGGGACGGACACGAATATGAATAAACTTGAATTTCAACCAGAAGAGGAACGCTCACGTGACGGCTTCCTCGCTTCAGGCACAGCGGGTGTTCTTGTGTCACTTGACGAAGACAATACGGAAGTGTTCATGCCAATCAACGGGGCCAGGGTAGAAGAACTTGACAACGAGCAGTACCTTGGAGTTTCGACCATTAACGGCGTGCGGTACTACCCTATCAAAACTAAAGATGATGTTAATGTAGATGACGTTAATGGCAAGATAACATTCTCGAGTTACGGTAAGATCTACACGATAAGGGCATTTGAAGATTCTGATGGTACTTGGGCATCAGTGCTTGAATCGTCAGTCCCTGCGGAAGCATTAGAGGAGCAATATATGGCAGAAGTTGCAACAGCGTTTTCTCCAGATGCGCCTGCCGCCGACGAAAACTTATATGCCGCGGTTAGCGAAGAAACCAATGAAGTAAAAGAACTGGTCTACTCCAGCGCAGCAGGCATGTACACTCGTTCATTTAACGCCTGGTTCCGTGTGCCAAAAGATGATGAAACACTTGACGATCTTGTTGTGTATGAAGTGAATCCAAAGTTTATCAAAGTCTACGACATGGCGGAAGGTAACGAAGAGACCTTGTTCGTAGATGACCTCGACACATATGAAGTTGATTTCCGTGGAGCGCTTACCGCTGCCGTGGAATCAGAGTGCCCACCTGCAACGTCTGATATCGCGCTTAACATAAAGAACAGACAGAATGCAATTGACAACATAGGCTACGGGCCTCTAAACCCGCAAGAGCCTAACGAAGAGTTTTGGCAAGAAAAAGCAACCAAATGGTCTGTAACTTCTGACGATGCAAGGAAAAGTACTTGCGGCAATTGTGGAGTCTTTATCCGCACGTCAAAGATGCTCTCATGCATATCTGAAGGATTACAGGCAGGGGATCAAAATGCTGATGACGCTGATGCGGCAATTGATGCTGCTGAGCTTGGCTACTGTGAAGCACTGGACTTTAAGTGCGCTGCTTCGCGCACATGTGATGCCTGGGTAACTGGTGGGCCTATCACTGATGAAAACATGGAGAGAAAAAATGATTAACGTTTTCGGTGTCTTTGATTCACTTGTGCTTATTGGAGACGACATAAATGGCGTCGTGATTAACAAAGACGCTAACCTTATCGTTGAGATAGGTGAAGCCAAGAGCATGATGGCATCGCGCCAATGGCTTGAAAACAAGGAAGAGTTAAGTGCAGCGGTGCTTGATCTTGCAGCAGGTGCGTTGACTAACCTTGATATTCGTGTTGTTACGGCTTCAGGTCGCATGTACACTATTCCAAAAGGTGTTCAAGTTGAAGCGCAGAAAGCATTAGAATGGCGAAAAGAATATAAGCGCGGCGGTACTCCTGTTGGCATGAATTCTGCTCGCATTCTTGCAAGAGGAGGTCAAATTGGTCTTAAAAAAGTTCGTCATATTGCTAAGTACTTTCCTCGTCATGAAGTTGATAAGAAAGCGCAAGGTTGGGAGCCGGGCGAAAAAGGCTTTCCTTCTCGCGGGCGTATTGCGTGGGCTCTCTGGGGCGGAGACGCTGGATGGCGCTGGGCGCAAGCAATCGTTGAACGAGAAAATAAAAAAGCTTTAACATCAGACGGGTATGTTGTACCTGGTTATGAAATGCAGTACGACGACTACGCTGAACCGCGTAGTTACGAAACTGACGTTAGCGCGTTTAAGCTTGCACTTGAGCTTGACGCTAATCAAGGACCTGAGTTTCTTGCTCGTGTTCGTCTTGATGGCTCTGGAATTGATCGTCTATACAAGGTAGATTTTGATGGACAGGTTTACGTCTGGGACGAAAACAGCTGGGACGATCTTGGACACGTTGACGGCGATGTTTACACGTATGACAAGGCGCTTGACGAACCTTATGACACCGTTCAAAAAGATTATGTAATCATTGACCCTGAGTCTGCAGTAATTATCTCTGCACGTCTGCAGGAACGACCATTTAGCGCGGTTACTATTTCGGACATTAACGCTGAAGAGGCAATGCTTGTCGCAAATGCAATGTCGGAAATTGACTGGCAGATGGTTGACTACACGATGACGGCTTCAGCCGAGTTTGCAGATGAAGCAGATCCTGTGTACACGCCCGAAGAGCGTTCACAGAACGCCGCGCGTCAAGTACGCGATGCAAACGGACGTTTTGCTGCACAAGGGTCGCGTGTTGTAATCAACGGTGACACTGCTAATGGCGTTGGGTACATCCGCGCGATCAACCCTGACGCACAGACTGTGTCTGTCTTGCTTGACAGTGGCTCAACAGTCGAAGTTGCGGCAACAAGCACAGAGCGTGCAACAAATTACATTCCAGAGATGGTATATGACACTTCTGATGTTCCACCGCTTGACACTTCAGGTATTCTCGGTCAACCTCGCACGCCAATTGACCGACCAAACGCACAGATTCCAGGCACATTGCCTGCACTTACAACACAAGATCTGCAGGGTGTTCTTTACAACTGGCCAGCTTGGGTTCAAGAGCAACGTACAAAGTATGTTCCACCGCTTCCAGCAGGAAAACAACCTGCGGGTGCTACTCTCGGGCCTGCGTTAGATGAAAAAACACCTTTTAAGACAAAGCAAGCACAGATTTCTGAAACCATGCGCGCATTCTTAAAGAGCGTTAATGCAAAGCTCACGCTTGACGCATATGCTGACCCTGAGCTTGCTGGTTGGTTGAATAAGAAGGTTAAAAATAAAGACGGAACTGTGTCATATCCAAACCGCCTTTGGTATCAGCCTGTCACGAGCAATCTTCGTGAAATTACTGCGTCCGCAGACAGCAATAAGCCAGTCAACCCGGACACCAGTGACATTGTGCCTTTGTTTATGGCGATTGTTTCACCTGATGATCCACGTGCGGTGCTTGATCTTGTTTCACTTGTTCCGGCTGGAACAAAATCAAATTCTCCAATGACGTTTAAGCGCGTAGGAGGTAAATGGGTAAAAGACGAAGGTATTCTTGCTGACCTAAACTCAGCTACGCCGCCACCTGTAGTTCCACTTGACGGAGAAACATATAAAAGTGTATTAGATCAAGTTGACGGCGTTGATACGAACACAGTAAAAGAAGAAGCGCAGCCACAGGGTGACGCTAAGCCTCCTGTTGTTTCATCTGGTGACTATTCACTTGATCAGATTCTTTCAGTTGTTTGGGGTCCGCGCATTTCTATAACATTAGACGCTTTAGTTGCAGAAGGCGGTCTTGATAGAAACCGTGGCAACGCAGAAAAGCTACGACGCTATTGGCTGTACGGCAAGGGTGCCGCAAAGATTCGTTGGAATACCCCTGGCGACTGGACACGTTGTTACCGTAATTTAATGAAGTATATGGGTCCACGCGCTAAGGGTTACTGTGCACTTCGCCATAAGGAAGCAACTGGCCTTTGGACAGGTGATAAGCTTCATCGCCAGATGTACGGCGGAGGCAAAGGCAATGGAAAACGATTCTTCAGCTCTGACGTGCTTGAGCCAATAGATAACGTAGTTAATAAAGCAATTACCTATGCTGAAACGCAGGAACGACTCATTGCGGCTGGAGTCTATGAGATTAATGAAAACACAGAAAAGAAAGACGGCGCAAGATTTAGTATTCCACTGGTAATTCCAGAAGGCGTTGAGTCAGGCGATGGGCGCATGTTTGAAAAAGGCGTCATTGAGATTCGAGAGCTGCCTCTTCCACTTATGTGGCAGATTAAGACCGCGGAAGGCCATCAAGGCTCAGTTGTTGTTGGCCGTATTGACAGTATGGAAAGAACTGAACAGGGCATTGGAAACGCCGTAGGCGTATTCGATAAAGGACCTCACGGGCAAGAGGCTGAGCGCTTAGTGCGAGAAGGCTTTATTCGTGGAGTTTCGGCTGATATGGACAAGTTTGAGGCCGAGGAAGAAGAAATCAAACTTGAACATGATGAAGAAAAGGTAGTAAATAAGAAACTAAACATTACTCAGGCAAGAGTAATGGGAGTTACTATTGTACCTAAGCCTGCGTTCCAAGAATGCAGCATCTTCATTGTCGAAGAAAACAACAATGAAAAACAAGAGGAGCAGGAGGATACTGTGATTCCAGATGGAATCTATGTGGAGGATGTTGATCCGTTGGAAGCTGCAGCGCTTGTCGCGTGTGGCTTTGTTGCCGGCGCGATTCCCGTTGTTCCACCATCAGATTGGTTTACAAACCCACAACTTGACAAAGCAACGCCACTTACAGTGACAGATGAAGGTCAGGTATTTGGTCACATTGCTGCATGGCATGTTGATCATATTGGCATGTCGTATGGAACTAAGCCTCCACGCTCAAAAAGCAAATACGCATATTTTCACACTGGTGTTATTCGAACCGATGACGGTTCCGATTCACCGGTTGGTCAGCTTACACTTGCGGGTGGACACGCATCTCTTGAAGCATCAGCGGCAGAAGCCGCGCGTCACTATGATGACACAGCTTCAGCAGTTGCAGATGTTCACGCTGGTGAAGATGCTTATGGCATCTGGGTAGCCGGCGCACTCCGCCCAGGCACCACACCAGAGCAGGTTCGCGCTCTGCGCGCATCTGCCCCTTCCGGCGATTGGCGCCCGATTAAGGGCAGCCTTGAGCTGGTTGCGGTTTGCCAGGTAAACGTTCCTGGATTCCCGATTGCTAGGGCACGTGTTGCTTCTGGCCAAATCATGGCACTTGTCGCTGCAGGTGCAGCAACCCTTGCCAAGATGAAAAGTGATCCTGTAGCTGAACTTACAGCTCGTATACAAAAACTTGAGCAGTTGGAAAATGAAGCACTGTCAATACAAGCTAATGCAGCTCGTTCCCGATTCGATGAAGTACGCGCGGAACGTCGTGCTCAATTGCAGGGAATGGCAAGTGAGCTTTCAACTCGGTTCTTTGAGAACGTTGAATGGGAAGATGGCTTTGGCTATATCTCAAGAGAAGTTCGTCAAAAGCTTGCAAAGGAAGGTAAGGCACTTCCTGATGGCAGCTATCCAATTACAAACCTTGACTCACTAAAGGATTCAATTCAAGCGTACGGCCGTGGCAAGAAAAGCAAGCGCGCCGCTATCCGTCGTCACATCATGAAGCGCGCCCGTCAACTGGGCAAACCTGAGTTGATTCCTGACAAGTGGAAATCAATGGCTTCCGATGAGATTGCCCTTAGCGTCGACAACATGCGCGAGAAGATCGCGACAATGACGGCGTCAGTTGATGCAACGGCTGGAATGGCGTGTGGTATGTGTACGGATTACGGGTGTATCTGCCCAGGAGTCACCGGACAGCCTTGCGGATGTATGCAAGGTTGCCCATGTGCTAAGTGCCAGCCAAACATAGGAATGGTCAAGTATTACTCCGAAGAGGAGACAGTAGACTTGGGAAAAGCATCAGCGGTTGAGTTTGGAAAAGTAACAAAAGTCGAGGCTGGTAAATACTTGCCTGGACAGACTCAACCGCGTGACGCAAAAGGAAAGTTTCGCACAGTTCTAGCTCGTCTAAAGCAGGATCTTGGAGACTCCGGTCTACAGGACGTTGTTGAAAAGGTAGAAGAAGCAGAGAACCTTGACAATGCTGGAAATTATATAGAGGCTGCTCGCTCAGCTGCTGACCTTATTGGAATTGTTGATCGAATTGACACACGGGCGCTAAATCCTGACGCTTTGGTTAACATTCGTGAGTCCGCGAGGCAGTTAGGAGAAACAATTGCAAATCTACCTCTGCCGTTTGGTTCTGACGCTACAAAGGTAAGATTCAGTGATCTACCTCCAGCCCTGAGAGATCTTGTAGATGACATGATTATAAGGGTTGAAGACAAGATTGGTAAGGAAGATGCGGACGTAGCAACAGAAGCTATCCGCAAGTATATGGCCGGCGGAGATTACTTTAATCAGAGCCAAATCAGCTCGGAATTAAGCAAGCTACTCCGGTTGTTAACCTAGAAACCATGTATTATTCATTCTGGGTGGAGTGCCTCCACGCTTTTATAGCGGAGTCCCTCGGCCTTGGACTGATTAGCGAATGAACATCTCGTTCATCATGACTGGCCCGGAGGAGGGACAGCAGTGGATCGAATCAAACAACAGCTAGATCAACTCGCGGAGTTGAGCGATGAAACTATCGCGCAACTGCAGAGTGAGATCGTAGCCGAGTTCGAAACGGTTGAGAAAGAAGATCCTACTCCGCAGACAGTAGATGCTATGACATCCCTTGCTGATATGCTCGACACCGTTCGTGGTGAAGTAAAACGCCGTGAGGCGCAGGCTGAAGAGCTTGCAAATCGCGCCGCAGAAGCTTCAGCACGCGTAAAGGGAGCAGAAGCAGCAGAGGAAATGCCAGAGGCGGAATCTGTTCCTGAAGATAAGGAAGCTGAAGAGCCAACTGAAAAGGACGCTCCGATGGCACCGGACACAAAGGAAGAAGAGGAAGCACCGATGGCAGAAGCATCCGCAACTGCGAATGAGGGATCTGAGTTCACAACAAGTGACGAGCTCATTACCGAAATTAAAGAAGTAACAACAACTGAAGAAGCTGCACCCGCAGAATTTTCAGCTGAAGAAGCCGCTGAAAAGCCGGCTGTAGAAGCAGTTGCTGAAGAAGCCGCTGCGATTACTGCAGATGGTGAAGAAGCAGCAAAAGAAGAAGTAGCACCGGCCGTTGTTGAAGAGGCAGCCGCAGTTGAAGCACCAGCAGAAGCTCCAGTAGCTGAAGCAGTTGCAGCAGATGCAGCAATCGAAGCACCAGCAGCTGAGGCATCAACAGAAATTCAAGAAACAACCGCTCAAACAGAGCAGAAAGAGCAGGAGGCACCAGTGACCGCCGCCGCATCACCAGAAGAGGCCTTTGAGGCCCCGGCTGACCGTCGCCCGGTAGCTCAGGAGGCAGCAGCCGCAGTGGCAATCACAGCGGGCGCTGACATTCCTGGTTACACAGCAGGCAGCCAAGTAAAAGACATGAAGGAAGTAGCCGAGCTTATGGCAAAGCGTCTTCATGGACTACGCCGTGTAAACGGTGGAGACGGAGAGCAGCACATCGTTGCTAGCGTTTCAACATCATATCCATCAGAGCGCACACTTGGTACCGACCCAGAAGAAAACTGGGCAAAGGTACAAAAGGTTGTTGGTCCAGAAGCACTTGTTGCTTCCGGTGGCCATCAAGCTCCATTCACCACCAAGTACGACATCTTTGGCTTGGGAACAACAGCACGTCCTGTACGTGATGCACTTCCTAAGTTCCAAGCTGACCGTGGTGGTATCCGGTTCATCACACCGCCTGCACTGTCAAGCTATGGCAACGCAGTAGGAGTTTGGACAGCGTCTAACGACTCTGCAGAAACACCAGACCCTGCTTCAAAGCTAAGCCTTACCGTTGCTGCAGCATCAGAGACAACCGTCGCAACTGACGCTGTAACTCTGCAGATGCAGTTTGGCAACTTGATGTCCCGCGCGTATCCTGAATTGATCGCTCGTCACAACGAGCTTGGTCTCATTCAGCATGCTCGTGAGGCAGAAGGTCAAATCCTTTCTCGCTTGACAACCTTGTCAACAGCAGTCACAAGCACATCCCTAATTGGTATGGGCCGTGACTACCTTGTTCAACTTGGTCGCGCCGCTGCTAACTACCGCGGACGTCATCGTCTTGAGGCTGATGCACCACTTCGCGTTATTGCCCCTGCATGGGTCAAAGACGCAATGGCAGCAGACCTTGCACTTGCAGCACCTGGCGACAACACAATGAACGCCTATGCTGAAATCGAAGGCTACATCGCATCACGCGGCATCAACATGACATGGAACATCGACGATTTCACCACTGCTCAAAGCAGCGGTGCAATGAACGAGTTCGGTGACACATTCGTTTGGTACATCTTCGCAGAAGGAACATTCTTGTTCCTCGATGGTGGAACACTCGATCTTGGTGTTATCCGCGACAGCACCCTTGTTGGAACCAACGACTACAAGATGTTCGTTGAGACCTTCGAAGGTGTCGCAAAGGTTGGCCTCGAATCACTCAAGGTTACATCAACCATCAACGTAAACGGTGCAGCAGCAGCTCTCCGTGATACACTTGGTGGCGTAGCCGCAGCGGTTATTGAGTACTAAGCCGACAGCTAAATAGAAGTAACTTCGTCGTTGGAGGGGTCAAGTACGCTTGGCCCCTCCACTTCGAGGGACTTGTTTTTATAGAGAATAGGATTTGAAATGGCTTTCTCAAAAGTTGGCATTGTAGCAGCACCAAAGATCGTTCCCTCAGAGTTCGGTCTACTTGCTGTTGCGCGCCCAGAGAACTCTGCCGATGAAGATCGCTGGATCCGTGGGTTTTCACAAGAGTGGAACACTGGTCTTTATTCCGCAAAGGTGTGGGATGATACCGATACTACAAGTTACACTGTTGCCAGTGAGGCAGCACCAACGTACTACACAGAGATCAAGCCATTCTTCATTGAAGTAGAAGAATATCGTTCAACATTAAGTTTTAATGGACTAGACCGCATTGCGCGTATTAAGCTTCAACTTGAAGGCGTTACGCAAAAAGCAATTGAAGGTGAACTGTGGGACGGCACCATCAGAAAAGCTGAATCACACAGCAATAAAGCACTTAGCGATGCAAATACAACACTTGTAAATGGCACAACGGCTTTGTCCGCCGCTCGTGCACTTGCTCTTTTAGAATTTAAGATGGCAGAAAGTTCCCCTTGTGGAGAAGCTGGCATCATTCACATGACAAAGGATACGGCAGGTATCCTTGCAACAAACTACATGATCTTCCACAACGTAGCCGGAGGCCATCTACAGACGGTCAATGGAACCGTAATCGTTATCGGTTCGGGATACAGTGGAAATGGCCCAACAGGCCAGACTGGCGCAACCGCGTCGGCAACGAACAAATGGATGTACGGCACTGGAACAGTCAAGACGTATCTTGGCAAAACCGATGTCGTCAATGATAACCTAGCACAAGCCTACGATGTGTCTGGTAACGCAAATGATATGCGCCTAAAGGCTATCCGCCCTGCGGCTGCGTACTTTGACGAGACTATACATCTCGCAGTCAGGGTTGATCTCACAGTATAGAATTTTCTATACCCAAGAGCACTATAAGGAGAAAGTAAACATGGCAACTCAAGATTACGCCGCAAGCATTCAAGGCGTGTCCATTCGGGTTACTCGCCTCGATGCGGCCGGTAATCTTCTGAATGAACCAGGTGACAGCTACACAACGTCAGCTTTCATTCGCGTGTCATTCACGCCAGAGTACGAAGAAGGAGACGAGATCACAGAGAAGGCTGCCGATGGCACTGTCTGCGTGGTTTACAAATCTCCGGACACACTAAAGCGCATCACAATGGAACTCGCAATTTGCGAACCAGACCCAGAATTGACCCAACTTCTTTCTGGCGGTCTATTGCTCCGTAAGAACTATGGAACATACGCATCACCAGATCGCAAGTCAATCGGTTGGTCAGCACCTGCTGTTGGAGATGATCCTGCTGCAAACGGTGTTGCAATCGAGTGTTGGTCACACGCAATTAAAGATGGAAAGAAGAGCGCAGCTCTTCCTTATTTCCATTGGATATTCCCGTATGTTAAAGTTCGTCAGTCAGGTGACCGAGTTATTGAAAATGGTTTGCTTGCAAACACATTTGAAGGTTACGGACTTGGCAACACAGCGTTTGGTGCAGGCCTAGATGAGCGCTGGGAGTATCCAGTTGCAACAGAACGCCCATATTCATACGCACGCGCAATGTGGGCACCAACAGGACGTAACGGCTTTTATAAGTGGCATCCAACGCTTTCAAAGTCCATCAGCAACGTCGCTCGCGCGTCTAACACCGTAACAGTTACAACTTCGACTGCTCATGGTTTTGCAGCCGGAGACTCAGCCGTAGTTACTGCGGTAACAAACACTGGCATCAATGGAACAGTCACAATCGTCTCAGTTCCAACTACAACAACGTTTACGTACACAAAAGCTGGCGATGCAATCGCGTCAACCGCTGATACTGGAACAGCAGTAGTTGAAGCTAATGGACGTCAGGTAACTGACTTTACAAGTGAAGGTTCAACAACAAGCTACAACGTCCCTGGCAATGAAGACTACAATGCCGATCAAGACATTGACTTTATCATTGCGTCAACAGAGGATCCAACAGCCTAACTAGAACAAGACGGGCGGCGTGCCGATGTGTAACATTTCCTACACAAGTATGCCGCCCGTCCTTCTATATAAACGACAACTAGCGAAGGACGACAAGTGAGCAATCTGTGGATTACACCAGAGGAGCTGGGATCTTCCCACTCTGACACAGAGTTTTCCTACGAAGCTTGTAAAACAGCTTCTAATCTTTTGTGGGCTCTATCTGGTCGCAAATACAGTGGAGTAACTACGGTAACTGAGCGCTACGTTTGTGCTCAACGGTCATATCGGCTAGGCGCCTCTTCACGAACATACAGTCCAGTTCTTCTTGATGGTGATATTTATAACATTCCAACTGAAGAGTTTGACGATTTTTCAGACATTGTGTCTGACGGAATGTCACCTAATTCACGTATTAAACTTCGCGGACGTCCAGTGACAAAGATTCACACGATCCGAACTCGCACAGGTGATGTAGTCAATCCATCGAGCTACTACCTTGTAGATCACTCAACAGTTCAAGCAGCAGCCGGAGTTCCATGGACTCCATGCAATATCGAAATCACGTACTCGTATGGAAGCTACGTGCCTACCGCTGGTAAAATGGCAGCACGCACGCTAGCTATTGAGTTGTGTAAATTGTGGAATAACGATGATGATTGCGCGTTGCCGCAGCGCATCACGTCTATAACTCGGCAAGGTGTGTCGTACACACTGCTTGACAATCAAGATTTTATTGACGAGCTAAAGACCGGTCTATACGCTGTTGATCTTTTCTTACGGTCTGTCAACCCAGACAAGGCTCGTGCTAAGGCTCGAGTATTTAGCCCCGATGTTCCTCGCGCTCGTCGATACACGCCAAAACCACCTAAGGTTGGAACAAGTCAGCTTGACATTCGCGTTCCAACAAATGGAACAGGTAGCTCAACTGTGACACTTGACTATCTAAATGCCGACTTCCTTCTTGATGAAGAATGGTCTACTGAGCTCACAATTCGTAACTATGGCGAGACTCAGTCCGCAGTTATCGCGTCGGGTGTAGCAATTAACTCTGCTGCTGAAACAATTACTTTTAGCGTTGATTGGTCAAACGCCAAAACAATTCTTGGCATGGTTGATCCAGGTTCGTGGGATCTATATGCTTCGCGACCAGACCCAATTACTCCGACTGACATAGAGACTGTTTTCGTTTGTGACGGTAACGTAGCGCTTAAGCTTGCATCATCAAGTGTAAGCGCATTTACCATCGGCGCGGACTAAAACAGGCATTGGAGATAAAATGACAAAAATTGTAGGCGCTCAGAAGGGTCTAGAGACACTTTCACAGGCTGCCCTGGGTGAGTACATGGGCCAAAAAAGAGGTAATAGCTAATGCCAGTAGTAAGTATAACTAACGTTGACTCCGAGGCGCTTAATCTCAAAAACATGATGGACGCTGTTCTTGAACGTGTAGAAAATGTGCTTACTTCGTATGATGTGCCACTTCCTTCACGTAGATACTGGACTATGGGACAGCCAACAATTGACTGCGAGCAGCTCGTTGTAAGCTTTATTCAAATGTACCTTGGCGCGCCAGGCGACCAAGCATCAACTCCGCAGCGCTGCGAAATGCCGCGAACAGCGGTACTTGTTGTGTCTATCGCACGACCGATTCCGACTTCAGGGCAGAATGGCCGTCCGCCAACTGACGACAAGATTCAGGAAGGTTCATACATTTCAGCAGTTGACGCGTGGGTTCTTATGGAGGCAATGAAGTCGCTTGACCCATGGGACGAAACTTCACTCGGCATGGGCGTAATTGCAACAGTTGATTCGCCGCAGACAGATGGCGGATTTAGTGTTGTCAACATGCAGATTTCAATGGTGGTGCCATAATGCCAACAGTGGGTTTTAAGGCGTATCCAACAATGAATTATATGCTTGATCATCCAAGTGGAATGGTTGGGCGCTACATCTTCATGAAAGGCGTGAAGATCATGATGGCCGCAAAAGGCCAAGTTGGTGTGTCAAGCGGAAGACTTCTTAGGTCTATTCACCTTCGTCACTTGCGCGACTCACGAGGTCAGTTTGTGAAAGTTGGGTCAGACTTAAGTTATGCAGCAATTCATCACGAAGGTGCGCGCCCGCACATCATCGTGGCAAATAGAGCTGGAGCATTGCGATTCTCTTCTGGAGGAAGAATCGTGTATACAAGAAAAGTAAATCATCCAGGAACAAGACCTAATAAGTATCTCAGTGACAATCTCTATATTGCGATACTTTGATAGGATAAACCAGAGACGCACGTCTCAAGACAAAAGAAGGAAAAGAGAAAATGACCAATAACAGATTCAAAGATTTTGGATCCGGGAGTAGCGTCGAGGTAGCACCCTTGTCGTTTAAGATCCACGGTGAAGAATTCGATTGTGTAGAACAAGTACAAGGCAAGCTTATGCTTGATCTTGTTGCTGAATCAGGTTCGGAAGATCCTGCCAAATCAGCCGGTATTGTAAACAAGTTCTTTAAACAAATTCTAAAGGACGAAAGTTGGACAAGATTTGAGGCTCTTATTGAGTCTAAAGATCGTGTCGTGACAGTTGAAACACTTGCTGAAATCACCGCGTGGCTTGTAGAGGAATACACAGGCCGCCCTACGTCGGGGCCAGAAGTCTCCTAGAGTGGGGGACTGACGTCTGGCCGTATATTAACGGGAAGGCTATAGTGAACGGACTACAACTTGCAGACATGCCGGCAACGGACATGCTTGACGTCTTTCATTATTTCCTTGAAGAAGACCTCAACTATAGCACCGCTGAACAAGCTGAATCACGCGACAAAACTAGGGCGTCTATTTATAAGAATCTTTATAATAGAGATCATAAGTTTGGTAGACAAGGCAGCACAGCGGGCAGAACTTATATCAGCGAAGATGTGGTCCGATCTGAGGAGGCTCCAATAGAGCCGTTTAGCCCTGCAACAAAACAAACAAAACCGTACACGGCGCCAACGCAGTTTAATCCTGACGCAGCTAAACCATTTGGCTCTGTGTTAGACGAGCCACTCGGACACTAAAGGCAAGGTAAGCACCAACACTAGAAAGGAGGTGAGAAAATGGCAGTAGTAGGCGAAGCGTATATCATTATTCGTCCAATCACGGCGGGTTTCCAAAACTCAGTCACAAAGGCGTTAAGTGGAACAGGCTCAGCCGGTTCACGCGCTGGAAGTAAAGCTGGAACGGCGTTTCATAGAGCGTTTGGAAAGTCAGTTGGTAGTGGTCTTTTTAAAGATGAGACTATTGACAAAGCGCTAAAAACGCAAAAGGCTTGGGCGTCTTTATCAAGAACTGGCTATACTCTACAGGCAGCACTTTCTCAACTTGTTTCTGGCGTAGGCGCACTTGCCGGCGGTTTAGTTGCAATTTCATCAGCTGCGCTTGCGGCTGTTCCATCTGTTATAGCACTTGCCGGAGCGTTTGTTTCGCTTGGCATAGGCTTGCTAACTGCAAAAATGGCACTTTCTGGTGTCTTTCAAGCAGTAGGAAAGCTTAATAAGCAGACCACCAAGGGAGCAGCGGATAATACCGCTGCTGAACGGCGCGTTGAAGACGCACGCCGCGCACTAACACGGGTAATTGCTGATAATGAAAAAGCGATTCTTAAAGCTGACAAAAATCTTGTAGATTCAAAGAAAGATCTTACTGACGCGCAGAAAGAACTTACTAAAGCTCTTGAAGAAGGCAACGAGCAGATTCAACAACTTGGATTCGATGCTGAAGACGCGGCTCTTGCTGAAGTAAAAGCAGCAAACGAGCTTGAGGACGCTCGTAAGACTCTTGCTCGTGTTCAGGACCTTCCACCTAACTCTCGTGCTCGCAGGGAAGCTGAACTTGCATATAAAGAAGCTGACCTTAATTTGCGTCGCGCTAAAGACCGTAACTCAGACCTTGCAAAAGAGCAGATGCGTCTTGCCAAGGAAGGCGTTGAAGGTACAGATGTTGTCATTAAGGCGCGTAAGAACATTGCTGATGCCGAGGAAGATGTCGTTGAAGCGCAAAAAGCATCAGCGGAAGCAGCAGTCGACGCTGCTCAAAGAGAAGAAGACGCTCGTCGTGACTTAGCACGTGCTAAAGAAGATCTTAAAAAAGGAAGCAGTGGCGGAGCCGCAGATGACCCGCTTGCTGGTCTTACTGAATCACAGAAAGTGTTTGCAAAGTACCTTGCAAGTCTAAAACCAAAAATTGATGAGCTTAAGGAAGCCGCTGCGGCAACATTTTTGCCAAAACTGCAAAAAGCGCTTGACCTTCTTTTTAAGGGACCAACATTTCAAGTTTGGAAGACGGGTCTTGGTCAAGTTGGCGACGCTCTTGGTAACGCGACAATTTCGATAGCTCAGGCTATCTCTGACGCTGGAAACTTAAAAGACCTAGGGCAGCTGTTTGAAGATTCATCAAAGAACATTGAAACACTAGGCCGTATCATTGGAAACACGTGGGGAGCTTTACTTGGAACGCTTAACGCGGCGCAGCCAGTCACTGAGAAGTTCCTTGGTTGGCTCGAAAGAACAACTGCAAAATGGGAAAACTGGCTTGATAATGAAACAAATAAGAAAAAGCTTGAAGAGTTCTTCAACGAAGCCGGGCGCGTTGCAGCTGAGTTTGGAACGATTTTTGGAAACACCTTTGGTGGAGTATTTAACATTATCAAAGCAAATACCGGTCCTGGCTCTGGTGGACAAATTCTTCTTGACTACTTCAAGGACATCACAGCAAACTTTAAGGAGTTTTCTGGTTCGGCTAGCGGCCAAAACACGCTGAAGGAGTATTTTGCTGATGCCGCTGAAAACACGAAGTCTATTCTTGGTTTCTTTGGCGATTTATTTAAGATTATCTTTAAACTTGGAGCTGATCCAAACGTTAAGGTATTCTGGGACACACTTAAAGGAGCGTTGCCAAGCCTTGAAAAGATTCTTATTGCAGGTAATGAAGCCGGTCCAGTATTTGCCGACCTTCTCGTACAAATTGCACGAATCTTTGGTGCGTTTGCAGGTGAAAGCGGTTCGCTAAGAACCTTCTTTGGCATTTTGCGTGACGTCGCAAAGGTTGTTGCTAATTTTGCTGAAAGCCCTATTGGCGGATTTATTATCAAGGTAACAGGATACGTTTCCGGGTTTGCTTTAGCCTTTGGACTCCTTGGAAGCATAATTTCCAGCACCTCGCTTTTGTTCCTTGGTATCTTTGCGCGCGCTTTTAACATGGTTTCCAAGATCTTTGGTGCTTTAAGAATAGCAATTAACCTTGTCGGTGGAGCGATTCGTGGCGTTGTCATCGCATTTAACCTTCTCAAGGCCGCGGCGATTGCCAACCCGGTAGGCGCAATCATCGTCGCCATCGGCGTACTTATTGGATTGTTTGTTCTTCTATACAATAAGAATGAAGCATTCCGTGAGTTCGTGCAAAAGGTGTGGGAAAAGATCAAGGAAGTCGTTGGCGCAGTTGTCGACTGGTTCATGGAGACTCTGCCAAAGATCTGGGACGGCATAAAGGCTGGACTTGAAGCTGTCTGGGAGGCAATCAAGTTTGTCTGGGATTTAATAATTGCAGGTGTAAAGATCTATATTGAGACAATCACTACTGTTATTTCCTTTGTCTGGGATGTTCTTAAAAAAGGACTTGAACTAGTCTGGGAAGGCATTAAGCTTGTTTGGGATTTTATAGTTGATGGCGTTAAATTCTACATTGACCTTATTACAACTGTTATTTCCTTTGTCTGGGACGTTCTTAAAAAAGGACTGGACATCGCATGGACCGGCATAAAAGCTGTTTGGGAAGTGATCAAGACAGTCGTAAAGACCTATATTGACACTGTCACTGGAATCATTAAGTTTGTTTGGGATGTTCTTAAGACAGGACTATCAAACGCATGGGAAGGCATTAAAGGTGTCTGGAATACAATAATTGGCGGAATCGAAGGATTTGTAAATAGAGTAAAAGGATTCGTAGGTGGAATCTGGAGTGGTCTAAAAGACGGACTTCAAGGCGCATGGGAAGCTGCAAAAGGTTGGTGGAACAGAAATGTTGCTGGTAAAGGTTTCACCTTGGGCGGTTATAAGGTTTTAGGTTTCACTGTTCCAAAGGTAGATATACGCATTCCTGAACTTGCTCAAGGCGGCGTCATTCCAGCTTCTCCAGGTGGAACACTTGCTCGAATTGGTGAAGCTGGACGTCCGGAGCGTGTTGAACCGCTTGATCCAGACGGACTATCAAAACGTGACAAAGCAATGATTGCTCTTATGACACAAGGTCAAGTTGGCGGCGCAACATTCAACGTATATCCATCGCCAGGAATGGACGAGGTCGAGCTTGCTGCTATGATCTCTCGTCAAATTGCGTTCCAAACACGTAAAGGTGCTGCATAATGACAGTTGATCCAACACTTCAAGGGCAAGAAAATCAGTCCGTAAACAAGGCGCTTACTGCTCTTCCTCCTCCATACATAACAGGAATGAAGCTGCAGGAAGACGTCATCCTTGGTGATCTTGTATTCAATGCTATTGACGAAAACAACATCATATGGGTATGCACTGACATTGAAGGGTGGTGGGTGCAGCCTGACGTTGAGATGCCTGAACTTACCCGTGGTTGGGGCGACGGCTCATATGACGTAAAAGGCCGCTGGCAAGCACGCCAACTTACTCTTAGCGGAGTGTTTCTTCCACCTGACCCTTCATACGTTCCAGCCGCTCGAGACACGCTTATTCGTGCCACTAGTTTAGTTTATACAGGTGCCTGGCTTCGGACGTTTGAAGACCCTCCTAGGGCTTCTTATGTCCGTCTGAGCGGGCGCCCAGAGATAGAAACAGTTAATGCCCGCGGTCGCACGGAGTTTTCAATAGGTCTACGCGCGGCTGATCCAATCAAGTACGAATGGAACGAAGAAGATCCTGAAGGCTACTCTGTCACAGAGATTCCGTGCAAGAACGTGTCAACTGGTGCAACTGGAACTGGCATTGTAGAAAACGTCGGTAACACTACCGTGACTGCGGTATTTGAGATTACTGGACCAATTATTGGGCCTGCCACGCTTCAGAATTTAACAACCAATGA
>SXGQ01145311.1_pt1 | contig 22290 bp, 20 predicted proteins | sample 3178371 | NCBI WGS metagenome assembly SXGQ01 (sample SAMN11356859, study PRJNA531348) | freshwater metagenome | isolation source: freshwater sample F1-20 | place: China: Fuxian Lake, Yuxi | collected 2017-12-25 | reverse complement strand
TTAACACTCCCCCAAGTCATATGTATCCAGAAACCTTTGCCAATTATGTCAAAAAATCTTTTAAAAAGAATTCAAAGCTAACTCTTGAAGTCTTAGATGAAAGAGCATTAAAAAGACAAGGTTACGGTGCCATTATTGGTGTTGGGCAAGGATCAATAAATCCACCAAGATTTATCAGACTTGCCTACAAATCTCGGGGAGCAAAATTTCATTTAGCACTTGTTGGTAAAGGAATAACTTTTGATACCGGAGGTATTTCTTTAAAACCCCCTGCCTCAATGCACACAATGAAATGTGACATGGCCGGTGCTGCAACAGTGGTGGAGGCTTTAAGGGCAATTATGAATTTGGATTTAAAAATCAATGTCACAGCTTATGCAGCATTAGCAGAAAACATGCCATCTGCTTCAGCGCAACGACCAAGTGATGTTGTTACAACATATGGTGGAAAAACTATTGAAGTATTAAACACTGATGCTGAAGGAAGACTAGTTTTAGCTGATGCATTAGCAAGAGCTCAAGAAGACAAACCAGATTTAATAATTGACCTTGCCACATTAACTGGTGCTGCCACTGTGGCTCTTGGTTCAAGGACTGCAGGAATTATGTCTAATAAAGATGAAGCTCGAGATCAAGTATTTGCTAGCGCTAAAGAAACCGGTGAATCAATGTGGCCGATGCAAATACCAGAAGAAAGTAGAACAATTCTTGATTCAAAAACAGCTGATATTGCAAATGTTGGATTCACACCAAATCCAGCTGGTGGAATGATGGTTGGTGCTGCCTTTTTGAATGAATTTGTTGACGAGAAAACACCATGGGTTCATATTGATATTGCACCTCCAGCTTTCAATGAAGGTGCACCATATGGCTACAACGGTTTTGGTGGCACTGGGGTTGGCGTGCGAACCCTTGTGCATCTAGCACAAAAACTTTCTGGTTAATCCCCAAATTATTAACTTTGAGCCCTAAACCCAAACCCAATATTGCCGAGTTTTACTTTCGTGAAAGGATAGGGACTAAGAAACCTCACGAGGGTGGAATTTAGGAAAGGTTACACGTGGCCTCATACGACCTGGTAATCCTTGGAGCAGGAAGCGGCGGTTATGCCGCAGCATTAAGAGGATCTCAACTTGGTTTAAAAGTTGCTCTCATTGAGCGAGATGTATTAGGTGGCACTTGTTTACATAGAGGTTGCATTCCCACAAAAGCTTTATTACATGCTGGTGAAATTGCTGACAATGTTAGAGAGTCAGCATCATTTGGAGTTAAATCAAATTTATTAGGCATTGATATGCCAGAGGTTAATAAATATAAAGATGGTGTGGTGGGACGTTTATATAAAGGTTTACAAGGTTTAGTTAAACATCGTGGTGTTGATTATGTAACTGGTGAAGGAAAATTTGTGGGACCCAACAAAGTTAAAGTTGGTGACCAAGAATTTGTTGGTAACTACATTGTCTTAGCAACAGGATCTTTTCCTAAATCACTTCCTGGTTTAGAAATTGATGGAACCCAAGTAATTAACTCAGAACATGCCTTAAAACTTGATAAAGTTCCTGCCAGTGTGATCATTCTTGGTGGTGGAGTAATCGGTGTTGAATTTGCCAGTGTGTGGAAATCATTAGGTGCAGAAGTGACAGTTATTGAAGGATTACCAAGATTAGTTCCGGCAGAAGATGAAGCCGTATCAAAAGCTATGGAACGAGCATTTAAAAAACGTGGGATTAACTTTTCAACTGGTGTTCGTTTTGCAGGGGTGGATAGAACAAAGCACGGTGTGGTGGCAAAACTTGAAGATGGGCAAACATTTGCTGCTGATTTAATGTTGGTTGCTGTTGGTCGAGGTTCAGCCACCCGAAATCAAGGTTTTGAAGAAGCAGGACTTGAATTTGATGGTGAATTATTGAAAGTAAATGAGAACTTGCAAACAAATCTGGCTAATGTTTATGCCGTGGGAGATATCGTGCGTGGCCCCCAATTGGCTCATAAGGGATTCCAAGAAGGAATCTTTGTAGCAGAACATATGAAAGGTTTAAATCCCAGAATTATTGACATCACCGCAATTCCCAGAGTGACTTATTCTGAGCCTGAAATTGCTTCAGTGGGATTAAACGAATCTGCTGCTAAAGAAAAATATGGTGTCGATCAAATAAGAACTATTCAATATGATTTAGCTGGAAATGGTAAAAGCCAGATTCTAAAAACAGCTGGATTTATTAAACTTATAGCACTAAAAAATGGTGGCCAAATAGTTGGTATTCACATGATTGGCTCTCGAGTCGGGGAATTATTAGCCGAAGCTCAGTTAATGTATTCATGGGATGCCTCCCCAGAAGATGTTGCACCTTATGTTCATGCTCACCCAACGATGTCAGAAGCAATGGGTGAAGCAGCAATGGCACTTGCAGGTAAACCTCTACACACCCACAGTTAAATAGAAAAAGGAAATAATTTAAATGCCAACAAATGTTGTAATGCCTCAACTAGGTGAATCTGTAACCGAAGGAACGGTTACTCGTTGGTTAAAAAATGTTGGAGATGTAATAAAAGTTGATGAAGCAATCGTGGAAGTTTCAACTGATAAAGTTGATACCGAAATTCCATCACCAGTTTCTGGTATTTTGCTTGAAATAAAAGCCGCGCAAGATTCTGTAATTCAAGTTGGTGGAGTAATGGCAATCATTGGTGAATCTGGATCAACACCAGTTAACCCACCAGCAGCACCTGTCGTGCAAACCCCAACACCAGTTATAAAACCTGAACCTGTCATTGAAAAACCAGTCGTGCCAGCACCACCTTCAGTAGCAGCACCTGTGGTAACACCTGTTGCCCCAGCTGCAGCAACTGGATCAACTGTAAATGTTTTACTACCAGCTTTAGGAGAATCAGTAACAGAAGGAACTATTACTCGTTGGTTAAAAAATGTGGGAGATTTAGTTTCATTAGATGAAGCAATTGTAGAAATATCAACTGACAAAGTTGATACAGAACTTCCTTCCCCAGCAGCTGGAGTGATAAAAGAAATAAAAGTTGCTCAAGATCAAGTAGCTGCTGTTGGAGCAGTGCTGGCAATAATTTCAACTTCAACAACAAACAGTGCACCCAAACCTGCACCAACTCCAGTTGCTCCAGTAATACAAACTCCACCACCTGCTGCTAAAGCTGAACCAGTAGTCGTGACTCAAAGTGCACCTACTCCTACCCCAAAGCAAACAGTATTTGCAAATGCTGCCCCAAACAATAAAGAAATTTATGCAACACCAATTGTTAGACAACTTGCTAAGGAAAAAGGTGTTGATCTTTCAACAATTAACGGAACTGGAATCAATGGTCGAATTAAAAAAGAAGACCTCGTAGGTTCTGGAACAAGTGTTGCTGCAACACCGGCGCAGACTACAACTCAAACTATTCCAACACCAGCTGCAAAAGAGACTGCAAATAAACCTGCAACTAGTTCTGCACCAAAGCCTTCGACTACTGCCGAACAACCACTTCGTGGGCGAATTGAGCAAACAACACGTTTGCGAAGAGTTATTGCCGAAAGAATGGTTCAATCACTGCACATTTCAGCGCAGTTAACAAGTGTTGTTGAAGTGGATGTTACAAAAATTGCAGCAATACGAAACAAAGTTAAAGATTCATTTGTTGCTCGCGAAGGTGTGAAACTTACCTTTCTACCATTTTTTGCAAAAGCTTCTGTTGAATGTTTGAAAGAATTTCCCATAGTAAATGCCACAATTTCAGCTGATGCCAGTCAAATTGCTTACAGTGATGCAATTCATTTGGCTGTAGCAGTTGACACTCCCCGCGGATTATTGGTCCCAGTTATCAGAGATGCTGGAGACCTATCAATTGCAGGATTAGCTAGAAAAATTCAAGACGTCGCAAATAGAACTAGAGACAATAAAGTCACACCTGATGAATTAAGTGGTGGAACATTTACCTTGACTAACACCGGTAGTCGAGGAGCACTTTTTGATACTCCCATTATTAATCAACCACAAGTTGCAATTCTTGCTACCGGAGCTGTTGTTAAAAGACCAGTAGTGGTTAAAGGCAGTGATGGTAATGATCAAATTGCGATTAGACAAATGGCTTATCTTTCATTGACCTACGATCACAGACTTGTTGATGGTGCTGATGCTGCAAGATTCTTGTCTTCCATGAAAGTGCGTTTAGAGGAAGCCAACTTTGAATCCGAATTAGGTCTATAAACCTGTATGAAAATTGTGATTACCGGTTCATCCGGTTTAATCGGATCGGCTTTAGTTAGAGACTGCGAAAAGAAAAATTTCGAAGTAGTAAAACTAGTTAGACGTGTCCCAAAACAAGAAAATGAGTCACAGTGGGATCCTGTAAAAGGAATTGTTGATTTAAATGTTTTAGAGAAAGCAACAGCTATCATGAATTTGGCTGGAGCGGGTGTGGGTGATCGTCGATGGTCCAAAAAATATAAGAAATTAATTCTTGATAGCCGAGTAAATTCTACAGAAACACTTGCTAATGCAATTGTTAATTTAAAAACTCCTCCTTCAGTTTTTGTCTCAGGTTCTGCAATAGGTTTTTATGGTGACACTGCAGATGTTGCTGTTGATGAGAATGCCAATTTAGGTGAAGGATTTCTAAGTGATGTTGTTTTCAATTGGGAATACGCTGCACAAAGAGTTAGAAGTAACAATATAAGAGTTGTTCATCCCCGTACTGGATTAGTAATGAGTAAACGTGGTGGATTACTAAAAAAGATTTTACCGCTATTCAAACTAGGTTTAGGTGGGAAATTAGGAAACGGAAAACAATACTGGTCTTATATTTCTTTAGAGGATGAAATTAGAGCAATTCATCATGTAATTGACGATGTAAGACTTACTGGTGGAGTTAATTTCACTAACCCTAACCCTGTAACAAATGCTGAATTCACCAAATCACTTGCCAGTGTTGTGAATAGACCAGCATTTCTTAAGGTCCCCTCTTTAGCTTTGAAAATAGCTTTAGGCGAATTCTCTATTGAAGCCTTAGGTTCATCTCGGATTTTGCCATCTAAGTTGAAAGCAGCAGGTTTTAAATTCAATCAGCCTGATATTTTAAGCACACTAAATTCAGCAATCACTTACTAATGTCTAAGCAAGTTGAAGTAGCAATTATTGGAGCAGGTCTTGCAGGACTTGCCTGTGCCATAGAACTACAAAAAAATAATATTGATTTTCAAATTTTTGAAGCATCAGATGGTGTTGGTGGACGTGTTAGATCAGATGTTATCGATGGATTTATTCTCGATCGAGGATTTCAACTTTATAATCCAAGTTATTCCGAAGGAAAAAGACTTCTTAACTACGAAGCTCTTGATTTAAAACCTTTCATTCCCGGGGTGGCCATTCGTGATAATAAAAGACTTCGAATAGTTGTTGACCCCTTTAGAGCCAAAGGTTTTAGATTAAATCTTTTAAAAGATATTCCTGGAAACCCACTAAGTTACTTGGGCTTATTAAGATACTTTCTTAGTTATTTAGTTACCTCCGATGCACAAATTGCCACCACTAAAGATATTTCAGCTTCAGATTCACTAATTAGATCTGGGGTCAGAGGTAATCTTCTTGAAAAACTCTTGAGGCCTTTTCTAAAAGGTGTTTTTCTTGAATCCGAGTTAAAAACATCACGAAAATTTTTAGATGTAGTCTTAAAGACTTTTCTTAGAGGTATACCCAGTGTTCCTGCCCAGGGGATGCAAGTAATTAGTGATCAACTGGCTTCAAAGTTACCTATGGAAAAAATTTCTCTCAACACGAAAATAATAAAAATAGAGGGCAATAAACTACAAACTGAGAATGAAGAAATTATTGCAAAAAAGATTGTGGTTGCTACTGATCCAGCTACTGCTATTTCTTGGCTTAGCCTAGAAGAAAAGATAATGCACACAGTCTCAACTTGGTATTTCAAAGCCGATCAAAGGGTTGCTGAGTTAGTAAAAGGAAAGCCCATTCTTTTTGTAGATGCTTCAAATAATGGTCCACTCACAAATGCTGTTGTTTTAACTAACGCTGCATCAAGTTATGCCCCATCTGGTCAAGTTTTGGTTTCTGCTTCAGCAATTTCACCCCATCAAAATGCCGATCTTGAATCTGTGAAAAAACATCTATCCGTGATTTTTGGGCTAGATACAAATAGTTGGCAACTAATTAAGCAATATCAAATAAAAGAAGCACTTCCTTCCATGTATCCCCCATTTTCCTTAATAAACTCAAATCAAATATCTGAAGACCTATTTGTTGCAGGAGATCATCGAGCAACTTCCTCCATTCAAGGTGCTCTACTTAGTGGTACAAATGCTGCGACACTTGTCAAAGTAAGTTTAGGTTTATGAGCAAAGATAAATTCATCGTTGCAACCTCTGGTGGTTTTATCACTACTAAACGCTGGGGTGTGATGAGACCTGGAGCTACATTTCTTAAAGCACTTGAGTTAACACGAAAAGAGCGTCCCAAAGTTTGCTTCATGATGACTGCAAGTGGAGACGATGTGGCTTATATATCAAGATCGTATGAAGCAATGGATAATTTAAGTGTTGATGTAACACACCTATCTTTATTTCCTCAACCAAATGAAGATGTTGAAAAAAGATTATTGAATTCAGACTTGGTTTGGGTAGGTGGTGGTTCAGTTGCAAATCTTTTGGCTATCTGGAAGTTACATAAAGTAGACGAAGTTCTCAAAACTGCTTGGGCAAATGGAACTGTTTTGTCAGGGGTAAGTGCTGGATCCATTTGTTGGTTCATGGGTGGAACAACTGATTCATTTGGACCTGATTTAAAACTAGTTTCTAATGGATTAGGTCTTTTGCCCTACGGCAATGGAGTGCACTATGACTCTGAGGAACAAAGAAGACCACTACTTCAATCTTTGGTGAAAGATGAAACATTTGAAACTGCTTTTGCAACAGATGATCACACCGGAATTGTTTTCAAGGGAATAGAACCAATTGAAGTAATAAGTGATGTTAAATCAGATCCCCTAACAGGACCTGCCGCCTACAAAATACAAAAAGTCAATGATGAAATACAAGAAATTCGCCTAGCCCCTGGAGCTATTGTTTAATCTTTTGCTCTAGCTAAATTGCTTGGCCACCAAATTTTCTTACCTATTCCAATTGTTAGGGTTGGAACCAAAATAGACCTAACCAAAATAGTGTCAAGCAGCACACCAAATGACACCGCAAATCCCAGTTGAGCAAGGAATACAAGTGGCAACACTCCAAGAACTGCAAATGTTGCTGCTAAAACCACACCAGCAGATGTAATGACTCCACCAGTTACAGTTAAGGCTTTTAGCGTTCCAGCCCTTGTTCCTAGTTTCTTAGTTTCTTCGCGCACCCTAGTCATTAAAAATACGTTGTAATCAATACCTAATGCCACTAAAAACACAAAAGCAAAAAGTGGGAAAGAGGTATCAGATCCGGGGAAATTAAATACATACTCAAACACAAACTGTGACGCTCCTAGTGTGGCAGCAAAAGATAAAACAACAGTTGCCACGAGCATAAAAGGCGCCAAAAAACTTCGAAGTAATACAACCAAGATCATAAATATTAAAACCAAAACCGTGGGAATAATTATTCTGTTGTCGCGATCATTAGCCTCGGCAATATCTTCATTTACCGCCGTGAACCCACCAACTAAAGCTAATTCACTTACCTTATCCAAATTTTGTCTCAATTTGATAATTGTGTCTTTTGCTTCACTTGAATCAGCTGGATCTTTGAGAGTGGCACTAATCAACACTTGGCCATCAACAATTTTTGGTTTGGGTAATGCTTGACCAGGAATTACTGGTCCATCAGGAATTGGAAATGCTTCTTCCACACCTTCTGTATCAGTTATGACTTTTAATAGTTCTTGAGTTTTTGATGAGGGACCCAAAATATAGGAAGGATTTCCCTCTCCTGCTGGAAAATGTTTTCCTAATTCTTCTTGACCAACTACCGAATCAGGTTTTCCCACAAAAGTTTCAGTTTGAGATAAACCTGTGGCATCTAGTTGAGTTGAGTAGCCAGCTAAAGCTAAAAGAAAAATAGCAGTGATTAAACCTGCACGGCGTGTTTTTTTGTCAACAAAATTAGCAACTTTTGCCCAAATTCCGGAAAGTTTTTCATCTTCAGAATCAAAATGAGGAATTCTTGGCCAAAAAATCCATCTACCAAATAAAACCAAGAATGCTGGTAGCAAAGTAAGCATTGTGATAACCGCAGCAATTATTCCAATTGCACCAATTGGGCCAAGAGACCTATTTGCGTTAAGTTCAGATAAGAGTAAAACTAGGAGTCCTGCTGAAGTAGTTGCACCAGAGGCCACAATCGGTTCAACAACTCCACGCAATGCTTTACGCATCGCTCTAAATCTTGATTCAGCTAAATGAAGTTCTTCACGATATCTAGCAATTAATAATAAACCGTAATCTGTGGCTGCCCCAATTACTAACACCGACAAAATACCTTGAGCTTGTCCATTCAAAGTTAGAATGTCTTCTTTTGCTAACGAATAAACAATTGCTCCAGCAACCGCAAGAGCAATGATTGCTGAAAGTAGTGGAAAAATCCAAAGCAAAGGGCTTCTATAAACAATGATCAAAATTAAAGCAACAACTGTTAGCGTGCTAAGTAACAACGTTGTATCAACTGCACCGAATGCGCCGAAGAGATCCGCTAAAATACCACCGGCACCAGTTACGTTGATTTTTAAGCCTTCAATTTCTTTGGCTTCTTCACGAATGGTTTCAACGATTCCGATTAAAGCAGGTTCCCCGTTGGGTAAAGGTGTGACAATTTTATCACTTGAAATTTCAATATTTATTAAAAGTGCTTCTCCATCTTCGGATGCAATAGGGAATGCTTTTGATCCGGTAACAAGGTAATCACCAATTTTTTTTCCATCACCTTCAATAATTTCAAAAGTTGCTATATCGGTAGCAAACTCATTAGCTTTAGCAATATTTTGTTGAGTCAGATCTCCTTTAATAATAATTAAGGCAGGTAGAGAATTCGAGGATCTAAATTCAGGAGTAATATCACTAACTTTTGAAGATTCCGCAGTTGTGGGTAAGAAAGCTGCGTTATCATTTTCTTGAACTTCAGAAAGTTTTGCAAATATAGGACCGGCGACACCCGAAATTCCTAACCAAATTGCTACAGTCAAAACAGCAAGTGCGGTAAATTTCTTAGGACTTTTAGTTTTTTTCTTTTTTTGATTAATAGTAGTTTTCTTAGCAACTGCTTTTTTACTGTGCTTGGCTTTTACCGCAGGACTCACTTAATTGCTCCTATAAATATTTTCGCTTAGAAATCAAGGTGCACCATCAGGTGACGTTGGCCTTCTCTAGCCACCAGTCTATTGATATCAACCAAAATCGCATCTTTCGACATTAACTAATACGATAAGGACATGACAAAAACTGGTTTAATCATTGAAAACTGGGGCTCAGATGTCGACTATCAAAGTTCTTGGAATAGGCAAAGAGAAATACACCACAAAATTGTTGCAGAAAATCATGCAGATGTTGCAGTACTACTAGAGCACCGAGAAGTTTTCACAGCTGGTAGATCCACCAAGCCAGAGGATAGACCAATTGATTCATCACCAGTTTTTGATATTGATCGAGGTGGTCGAATTACTTGGCATGGCCCCGGACAAATCGTTTGTTATCCAATAATGAAATTAGATGATCCAGTTGATGTAGTAGCACATGTGCGAAGACTTGAACTATTGATTATTGATGTTTGTTCCCAACTAGGTTTAAGTACAACACAAATTGAAGGTCGAAGTGGTGTCTGGGTTAAAGGAAATAACTCACCTGACAAAAAAATTGCTGCTATTGGAATTAGGGTTGCCAAGCGTGTAACCATGCATGGCTTTGCACTAAATTGCAACAACTCACTTGATGCATTTCGAAAGATAGTTCCCTGCGGTATTGCTGACGCCGATGTGACGACACTTTCTTTAGAACTAGGCCGAGATGTATCTGTCAATGAGGTCACTTCCCTCATAGAAGATGCATTAAGAAATGGTGCCCTTAGGCGAAATGTTTCAAAACGCTCTAAAGTAGAAGTGTCATGACAACTGAAATTGTTACCGGTCTAAACTCCGAAGGCAAGAAATTACTCCGCATCGAAGCACGTAATGCTGAAGTACCAATTGAGAAAAAACCTGAGTGGATTAGAACAAAATTAAAAACTGGTCCTGAATACACACGAATTCGTGAAATGGTTAAAAAAGAAGGACTTCACACAGTTTGTCAGGAAGCAGGATGCCCCAACATTTTTGAATGCTGGGAAGACCGTGAGGCAACATTTTTAATTGGTGGATCTGCTTGCACAAGACGTTGTGATTTTTGTTTAATCGATACCGGTAAACCAGATCCTCTTGATAGAACAGAACCAGACAAAGTTGCTTTAAGTGTAAGAACAATGGGTTTGAAATATGCCACAGTCACAGGTGTCACCAGAGATGATTTAGAAGATGAAGGTGCTTGGCTATATTCCGAAACTATTAGAGCCATACATAAACACAATCCTGATTGTGGTGTGGAGATTTTAACTCCAGATTTCAGTGGAAAAAAAGAATTATTACAACAAGTTTTTGATGCCAAACCTGAAGTTTTTGCTCATAACTTAGAAACTGTTCCTCGAATATTTAAATCAATTAGACCAGCATTCAACTATGAAAAGTCTTTAGGTGTTATTACCATGGCCAAAGAAGCTGGAATGATTACTAAATCAAATTTGATTCTTGGAATGGGTGAAGAAAAATACGAAATAGTTATTGCTTTAAAAGACTTAGTAGATGCAGGTTGCGATTTGATTACCATCACCCAGTATTTAAGACCTTCAGCACTTCATCATCCAATTGCTCGTTGGGTTAAACCAGAAGAATTCATCGAATTGGGGGATCTCGCAAAGGAGTTAGGTTTTAGTGGCGTAATGTCTGGACCACTAGTTAGATCTTCTTATCGCGCAGGTCGACTATATAAACAAGCACTTGAAGCACGGAATGGAAAATAAATGGCCAAATATAAGGAACCAAAACCAAAGAAAGAAAGATTTAAAACTTTAAAGCAAATAAAGCAAACCTATTCCATAACTCGTAAAACTGATAAAGCTCTTCCTTGGATAATTCTTCTCACATTAATTGGCACAACTTTGCCACTAATTTTGGTCGCACAATTTTTGTTCGAATCTGCTTTTTCAAAATTGATTACTACCTCTCTTGCTGTTTCAACTGGTTTATTGGCAACTGTTTACCTATTTGGAAAACGAGCCGAAAAGGCCGCCTATGCACGAATTGAAGGACAACCTGGTGCTGCTGCTGCTGTTTTAAACACTTTAAGAAAAGGTTGGTTTGTTACCCCAGCTATTGCTGTTACTAGAAATCAAGATTTAGTTCATAGAGTGATTGGACCGGTAGGAATAGTTTTAGTAGGTGAAGGTTCACCAACAAGGGTTGCCCAATTATTGGAAAATGAAAAAATTAAGGCACGAAGAATTGCGGGAGAAATTCCTGTCTCAACTTTAATTGTGGGCAATGGTGAAGGATTAATTACTTTTAAGAAACTTAATAAGACAATCATGAAAATGGGTAAAAAAATTTCCCCAGCTGAATCTCGTGAGTTAAGAAATAGATTTGGTGCTTCCGGAGCAAGTGCCCTACCAATTCCTAAGGGTGCAATGCCTAAAGGTATGAGAATTCCTAGACGCTAATTATTTGAGTTTTAGCAATACGATCGTGTAATCCCCTACCACTGGCAGTTGATAAAAGTGGAGGAAATACTAAAATAATTAATAAAGTTCTTATTAAACTTTGAATCAAACGAGGTTTTTGTTGAGTGTTTATATCTTGAACTCTTAAACCAAAAATTCTTTGGCCAAATGATGAACCTGTAAGCCAAGTAAAAAGAAAAACTTGGGAAGCAAAAATCAATAACGTTAGCAAGGCATGGCTTTGAGTTCCATAATCTGGTCCATCAGGAATAATCTGTACGACCAAAATCGCTGCAATCCAATCGATGATTAGAGCCAAGATTCTTTTGAAAACCATGGTACAAACATATGCCTGAACTGGATTTCTCGCGAAATAGCCAGAGCCCTCGAGACAGATGTGAAAACTTGTTACAAGCCCGAAACAATTGGGATACCAACTTGATACACCCCTTTAGTAGGTTATGAACCAATAGATTGATGGCCCGAGGTTGTGCCCTCTTCTCTAAACCAATAGAAAGTTCTATCAGGAGGTTATTGATGTTTAAGAACGCCGCAGAGGCGATCAAGTACATCCGCGAAAACGATATTGAATTCGTTGACGTGAGATTCATGGACTTGCCTGGTGTTATGCAACACTTCAACATTCCAGCCAAAGCATTTAACGATTCCGTTTTCGAAGACGGATTAATGTTTGATGGCTCTTCAATTCGTGGCTTCCAAGCAATTCACGAATCAGATATGAAGTTAATGCCAGATGTGACAACAGCTTTTGTTGATCCATTCCGCGAAGCCAAAACATTAGCAATGAATTTCTCTATTCGAGATCCATTCACCAATGAACCATATTCCAGAGATCCGAGAAACGTTGCTTCAAAAGCTGAAGCTTACTTAAAAGCATCAGGAATTGCTGACACTGTTTATTTTGGTCCAGAAGCTGAGTTCTATATCTTTGATGAAGTTCGTTTTGATAATCAACCACAAGGATCATTTTTCAAAATTGATTCGATTGAAGCAGCATGGAACACCGGACGCGAAGAAGAAGGTGGCAACCTTGGATATAAAACTCCATTCAAAGGTGGCTACTTCCCTGTTCCTCCAGTAGATCATTTTGCTGATTTACGTGACATTATTTCTTCAACACTTATTAATTTAGGTTTTGAAGTTGAACGTGCACATCACGAAGTAGGAACTGCTGGTCAAGCAGAAATCAACTACAAGTTCAACACATTATTGAATGCAGCAGATCAAATTATGTTGTTTAAATATGTTGTTAAAAACGTAGCTTTCTTAAATGGTCACAGCGCAACTTTTATGCCCAAACCAATGTTTGGTGATAACGGTTCAGGAATGCACTGTCATCAGTCATTATGGAAAGATGGCAAACCTTTGTTTTATGATGAAAAAGGTTATGCCGGATTATCTGACACAGCACGTTGGTACATCGGTGGATTGTTAAAGCATGCACCATCATTACTTGCTTTTACTAACCCAACTGTTAACTCATATCACCGTTTAGTTCCAGGATTTGAAGCACCAGTGAATTTGGTTTACTCACAAAGAAACCGTTCAGCTGCAATTCGTATTCCAATTACTGGATCTAATCCAAAAGCTAAACGAATTGAGTTTAGAGTTCCAGATCCTTCTTGCAATCCATATCTTGCATTTGCAGCAATGATGATGGCTGGTATTGATGGTGTTAAAAACAGAATTGAGCCACCAACACCAGTTGATAAGGATCTATACGAATTACCACCAGATGAAGCAAAATCTGTGCCACAAGTTCCAGGTTCTTTAGATGCAGTATTAACTGCATTAGAAAAAGATAAGGACTACTTAACAGCAGGTGGTGTATTTACCCCAGATCTAATTGATACCTGGATTGAATACAAGAGAGCAAAGGAAATAGACCCAATACGTTTGCGTCCAACTCCTTACGAATACCAGCTGTACTACGACATCTAAAAAGTCGAAATAAACACCCCCAACAAGTGAATTGTTGGGGGTGTTTTCATTTAATTACCTATTTATTCACACTTGTGCCTTAACCTGAAATAAGGAAAAAGGAGAAGTGATGGCTAAACCAACAGTAAAACAAATTAAATCATTACAAGGCTTCAACAGAATTGCTGGAGTTTTTCATCTCTTGCAAATGTTTGCAGTCTTAGCACTGGCAAACGATTTCGCATTGCCAGTAACTGGAACTTATCTAAACGGACCTCCAGGAACTGCTTTTGGTTCACCTGTTGTGATTCTAGAAACTCCAGTTGGACTAGCAGTAGCACTATTTCTTGGTTTGTCTGCTCTTTTTCACTTCATTGTTTCAAGTGGAAATTTCTTTAAGAGATATTCAGCATCACTAATGAAGAATCAAAACATTTTCCGTTGGGTGGAGTATTCACTTTCCTCATCTGTGATGATTGTTTTGATTGCTCAAATTTGTGGAATTGGAGACGTTGTTGCCCTGTTAGCAATATTTGGGGTAAATGCTTCCATGATTCTTTTTGGCTGGCTACAAGAGAAATACACCCAACCTAAAGATGGAGATCTATTGCCATTTTGGTTTGGTTGTATAGCAGGAATTGTTCCGTGGCTTGGATTACTGATTTATGTGATCGCACCAGGATCAACTTCTGATGTGGCGATACCAGGATTTGTTTATGGCATCATCATTTCTCTGTTCTTGTTCTTTAACTCTTTTGCTCTAGTTCAATACTTGCAATACAAAGGCAAAGGAAAATGGAGCAATTACCTTAGAGGAGAACGTTCCTACATTGTGTTGAGTTTGGTTGCAAAATCAGCACTTGCCTGGCAAATATTCTCAGGAACATTGATTCCTGCTTAATTAATTTCGGGTTGGTCTTCGAATGTGAAGGCCAACCCTTTATTTATTCCCGTATTACCTAACTCACACTTTCTACCCATGCGGATTCCAGAATTAGGAGTAATCTGGGAATTAAGGAGAATACTATGAAAATTAAATTTGGTAAAAAAGACGGAATCTATCTAGCTCTAATCGGCTTTGTTGTTTTGATTGCATTGAGAGTAGTTAATAGTGACTCCGGTGGCCACATGATGGGTGATTCCAACTCAAGTGGCATGAATAATTCGCAATCCACCAGTGATTTACAAATGAATGAATCAATGTTTGCTGAAATGATGATTCCTCATCATCAACAAGCAGTAGAAATGTCAGATTTGGCTTTATCGAAATCAACTAATCCAAGTGTTTTAGATCTGGCCAAAAGAATCAAAGATGCCCAAAGTGCAGAGATTATTCAGATGCAATCTTGGCTTGGTGGAGAATCATCTAACTCGATGATGAGTGACCATTCAGGTCATTCTATGGGTGGAATGTTAACTGATGAAGAATTATCAAAACTTGAATCAGCCTCAGGTGCTGAATTCGATAAATTATTTCTGGAAGGCATGATTGCTCACCATGAGGGTGCAATTGATATGTCAAGAATGATTAAAGACACTACAACTAAAGAAATTAATGCATTTGGTGTAAATGTGGTTGAAGTGCAATCAGCTGAAATTCGTGAGATGAAAGAGATTCTAGAAAGCCTTTAGAATTAAATCTTTTCTTCTCTCATCTTCCATGGGGCACCATATTCATTAACTAAATCTAGGTAAGGCTTTGGATCAAACCATTCAGGTCCCATAACACTTTGTGGCTTCCATTTACCGGAGTGAATCAATTCCATTGCAACTACTGGATTTAGTGCGGTTTGCCAAACAACAGCTTGATCTCCGTATTCCTTCATAGACCACTCGTTATCAACAACGTGATACAAATATGTTGCTTTAGGTTTACCCTCTTTATCTAAACCTTTAACTAACACACCTGCACAAGTTTTACCTTTCATGCGCGCACCCAAGGTGGCTGGATCTGGCAATGATGCAGTTAGGAGATCTCTTGGGGAAACTGAAACTCCTTGCACATCAACATTTTCTTTCTTATCTAAACCAAGCTTGTGAATGGTTTTGAGAATGGAGATGAATTCTTTACCCAAACCGTATTTGAAGTTGACTTTCTTAGCTTCAATCTTTTGAGGAATAAGGACAACCTCTTCGTGTTCTACGTTGACACATTCCACCGGTCCTATGCCTTCCGGGAAATCAAAGATTTGTGGTTCAGAAAATGGCTTAGTGGTAAACCAACCTTTGCCATCTTCCCAAACCAAAGGTGGGTTAAGGCATTCTTCAATCGTGGTCCAAATGGAGAAAGAAGGTGCAAATGAATCTCCTTCCACAACCAGATTAGAACCATCAAGAACAGTAAGTTGATCGATTTGGCTAAATAGCTCATCAGAGGCGTACTTGGCCAGCACGTCACTTAGTCCAGGCTCAACTCCCATTCCAATTACGGCCCATATTTTTCGCTCTGCCCAATTCCAGTCGCGAGCAAATTGCTCATCGCCTAATTTCACACCAACTTCAGTGTTTGGGTATTTGGGATGTGGTCTAGATAAGGACATTGCCATATCCATGTAATTTGTATTCTCAATTTCGCAAGCTAAAAATATTGGCATAACATATCTTGGATCAACGGCGTTAATCACAACATCTGGTTTTGTATCTCTAATTAATTCTCTGATGTCTTCTAATTCAGCTGCATTTACTTCAGCAGCTTCAAATCGATCATCATCAATTCTTTTAATCGCCATTTGCGCACGTTCAATAGAACGATCAGCAATAACCATGCTTGTTAAGAATTTACGTCTTGATGCGATATTGGCGATTGCTCGCCCAACTCCACCCGCTCCGATAACGAGTGCTTTCATAAAAATCAACTCCTACTGGTATTTATTAATCTATACCAATAGATTTATTTTTTTACTTGACCCCTAATTTCATCGATTAATCCCCACACAAGTTGCTTAATTTCATCTCTAATTGGTCTTATTGCAGAAATACCTTGACCTGCTGGATCTTTTAATTCCCAATCTAAATATTTTTTTCCAGGAAATATAGGACATGCATCTCCACATCCCATTGTTATTACATAATCAGAATCTTGCACAGCTTCTGTTGTTAATATTTTTGGTTTATTATTTGAGATATCTATATTTTCTTCCATCATTGCTGCAACAACAGCTGGATTAATTTGATCTGCTGGCATTGAGCCAGCAGATCTAACTTCTATCGTGCTGTGCGATAAATACTGTAAGAAAGCTGCTGCCATTTGAGATCGACCTGCGTTATGCACGCAGACAAACAGCACACTTACTTTTTTGTTCACGAAACTTTAGGCTTCTTGAATTTCATTTGGTAGACATACATGATTAATAGTCCACCAACTAATAGTCCCACTATTTGAGCCAAAACAAATCCGATCACAGAATCCGGGGAGATACCTGTGAATGAATTTGTTAAGGATCTTGCCAGGGTTAAAGCTGGGTTAGCAAAGGAAGTTGAGGGGGTGAAAAACATGGCAGCACCAATCCAGATTGGAACCCAAACTTGAGGTCCACCTCTGACATCAGAGCGGTTAACTGCATTTAGCACGAAAATCAAACCGGCTGAAGCAATGACTTCACCGATTAGTTGTCCTGTGCCCGCCCTTTCTTGGGTTGCTTGTTGGAATGAATCTCCACCGAAGCTGAAATTAATGATTCCCACACTTGTTATAAATCCTAGGATTTGAAACAAAATTAATTGCAAGGTTTCAGCAAAGGTTAATTTGCTACGTGTGAAATACCAAAGTGAAACAATTGGGTTAAAGTGGGCTGCACCAATTTGGGAAAAAATTGAGATTGCGATGGCTAAACCAAAAACTGTGCCAATAACATTTATGACCAACATTACGGCTCTGTCATCAGTCATATTTTGAGCCATCAGGCCAGATCCAATGACTGCCACTCCTAGGGTGAAAGAACCTAAGAATTCAGCAACTAAGCCTCGAAACTTTTTACTTGCCATGAACTTCCTCCCAGAATTGTTCACTTGCATTAACTAGCACCCTGCCAGATGCATCCTAGAGCATATGGTTTCTAAAGCAAAAAATTAGGAGAAACCAAAGTGAACTTTAGGTGAACTGCCTCAGGGAAAACTTAGTTATTTTGCTTTACCCAATTGAATCTTCAAAAGGCAAGACAGATTTGGACATGTGTTCTTGCTTGGCCTTTTTGGAGGTTACTTTTCGCATATGGTGTTTGCGGCACAAAACTTCATAAACCACCTCATCTGATTTAGCATTAGTGCCGGCATCTCCCACTACTACTTGTTCACCTTCTGTGACCATAACTCCATTTACAATTCGAGCTTGATGGGTGGCTTTCTTGCCACACCAGCAAAGTGCTTCAACTTGCAAAATGTTCATCCGATCAGCAATTTCTAATAACCTTTGAGCTCCAGGAAATAAGGCGGTACGAAAATCTGTGGTGATACCAAAGGTGAAAACATCAATTCCAAAGTCATCAACCACGCGAGCTAGTTGATCAATTTGCTCAACTTCATAAAATTGGGCTTCATCACAAATTAGATAATCAACAGTTTCACCCTTTGATAAAGCTTGAGTCATCAGTCTTAGAAAGTTTGTTTCAGGTGTTACCTCAATAGCACTTGCCTGTAAACCAAGTCTGGAACTAAGGGTTGCTTCCCCTGCTCGATCTTTTCTGGTGAAAACTAAACCACGTCTTCCAGCACTGGAATGATTATGGTGAGTTTGCAGAGCAAGAGTGGATTTACCACTGTCCATGGTTCCCGAAAAGAAAACTAGCTCAGCCATAACTGCAATCTTGTCAGATGACAAGATTTATTCAAAACGCAATGCCTCCACTGGTTTTAATTTGGAAGCTGCTCGCGCTGGCCACACACCAAAGACCACACCAATAAACATGGAGAAGCCAAGGGAGGCCAAAATGATAGTTGGGCTTAAAGCGAAATTCCATTCACCCAAACTTGCTAAAAAGTAAGCCACAATTTCACCAATGATCACACCAATAATTCCACCAATTAATGACAAGACAATGGCTTCGATTAAGAACTGTGTCAGAATTTGTGATTGTTGAGCCCCAATTGCTCGTCTTATTCCTATTTCCCGAGTTCTTTCTCTCACTGAAACCAACATTATGTTCATGATTCCAATTCCACCCACAACCAAACTAATTGAAGCAATACCACCTAGTAATAATGATAAGAATTGTTCAACAGTTCCAATTGCATCCAAGATTTGGCTGGCATCTGTGATCACAAAATCGGCTTCACGGCCCTCTGTGATGTTATGACGAGATTTCAGTAAAGCAGTCAGATTCTTTGTTACCTCAGGAACGATTTTTTCATTAACCGTTTGTACGGTAATAGAACTTAAATATGGAGGAACAGCAACGTATTTAAATGCGGTTTCCATCGGGATATATGCAGTACCCCTTGTTCCAAATCCATCGGCATCATCCAAGATTCCCACAATTGTGAATTCAGTTGAACCAACTGCAATGGAAGAACCAATAGAATAGGCATCTAATTCTAAATCCTCTGCCAAAGTTGTGCTTAACACAATTAATCTGGCATCATTTGCATTTATAACATCAGGTAAAAATGAGCCCACGAAAATATCTGGATCAACCACAGTTTTGTAATCAGGATCAACCCCCACAATTTGAGCTCTAGTTGAAGCTTGATTTGAAGAAAGTGTGACTCTTCCTGAAACAGTCTCAGAAACTATTTCAATACCTGGTTCTTGGGCAATAGCTTGGGCATCTTCGATGGTAATTGATTGAGGCGTGGTTCCCGTGATTGTTAAGTTTCTAGCACCAAGTCCTTTAAATTGATCTTGGATTCCAGAAGTTGCACCTTGGGCTACTGATACCAGTGCAATAAGTGACATCACACCAATAATTATTCCAAGCATAGTTAAACCCGAACGAGTTTTTGTGGCAAGAATTCGAGCAAATGCTAATCGGGCAGCTATTAATATATTCATGCTGCACCACTTTCATCATTTATGACTTTGCCATCTCTAAGTGTGATTCTTCTTTTTGCTCTCTTTGCAACGTCTAAATCATGAGTGATAAGAACGATGGTCTTTCCTTCTTTATTCAAACTTTCAAACAAATCCATTACTTGTTTGCCAGTGTTTGAATCAAGAGCTCCTGTTGGTTCATCAGCCAAAATAAGTGAAGGTTCTGTTACCAGTGCCCTAGCAATTGCCACTCTTTGTTGTTGCCCACCAGAGAGTTCTGTTGATTGATGAGTATGTCGATCACCCATTCCAAGTTTGGTTAAAATTTCCATGGCTTTTTTTCTAGCTTCTCGGGCAGGCACTCCTCGATAAAAAAGTGGTGTTGCCACATTGTCTAGGGCATCTGTTTTTGGAAGAAGAAAAAATGATTGAAAAACAAAGCCAATTGCATAGTTTCTTAATGAAGTAAGTTTCTTGTCATTTAACTTAGAAAGATCTTCACCAGCAACTTTTACTAATCCCGTTGTTGGTTTATCTAAACAGCCAATTAAATTCATCATGGTTGACTTACCAGAACCAGAAGCACCCACTATGGCAACAAATTCACCCTTTTGAATTCGAATATCAACACCATCAAGAGCTCGAACTATTGAGGTTCCTTCACCAAAGGTCTTGGTGACATTGGACATTTCAACAACAACGGTCATATTTAGTTAGTTTGTCTGCTTCTATTTCTACTTTCACGTTGCTCTGCGAAAGGATCTTCTGAGGTTGGAAGTTTGCCATCAGCAGATTGTATTCCCAGCACCACTTCATCGCCTGCACTTATTCCAGATAAAATTTCTACCAATTGTGATCCTGTTGCCCCAACTTGGACTTCTTTATCTACCGGTAATTTCTTTTCATTCAAGACTTGCACAAAGGTTTCATTACCTTTTCTAATAAGGGCTTGAATAGGCACTGCTATTGTTGCCTCTTTGCTTTCCAAAATAATTTTTGCAGTAACCGTCATACCGATTCTCCAAGTTGGAACACTTGGTTCAGCAATTGTGAAAACTTTAAACTGGGAAACCCCATTTGAATCTGTGGTAGCAACTTGACCAATCTGAGATACTTTGCCACTATCAACATTGCTGCTGTTACCAAGCTTTAATTCAACTTTTTGGTCTAATGCCACATTGGCAATGTCATATTCACTTACATTAATTGCAGCAATCATAGATCCTGTTCCAATGGTTGCTAGGGCACTTGAAACCACAGCACCTGGTGCGGTGAGAATTTCTCTCACTGTTCCATCTACCGGTGATTTAACAGTTTTTGATGTTCCGTCAAAATTATTTAATGTCGCTAACACATCACCTTGCTTTACAACACTTCCAGGTTTCATGTTGATTTCTTTTACAGTCCACTGTTTCGTGCCAACATTAGATTGACTTGTCACAATAAGACTTAAGTCAATTCCATTCTTAGAAGCCAAAGTCGACTTGTTGTTAACATCGATGTCATATGTGAATTCATCAATCAATATTGCATTTGTGTATCTAATGCGATCACTTCCTGCAGGTGTTACATCAACTGTTGCTGTCATCCCAGCTCTTGCAGTAGCAGGCAATGTGTTTGGAGTGGGGGTAATCAAAACAGTAAATTTTGGAGAAGTACCACTTCCTGCTGTAGCAGAAGATTTAATTGAGGAAATATAGCCTGAAGTCAATGTGTCTGAAGAATTTATTGCCAAGGCAATTGGAAGTCCCACACTTAATTTTGTTGTTTGAGCCTCAGTTACATCAATACTTATAAATATTTTTCCTGCCCCAACAGTTGCAACTGTGCCATTAATTGAAAATCCTTTAACACCATTTACCTGCTTTACTCTTCCTGCAACAGGTGATTTTATTTCTTGAAGCGTTCCATCATAGTTTTTCAATTGCAAAATTGATTGACCTTTGGAAACCAAAGATCCCTCATCTTTATTAATTTTATTCACAACCCAGGTGTCATTTAGCGTTGTAGGTGTTCCAGAACTAGTTGTAGCAACTCCGGCAATTTTTGTTAAAGTAGCTGGCGAATCAGCATTAATGTTAAATGTAAATTCATCAACAATTGATCCGGTTGTGGAAACACTGCTTTCAATTACATCTGGTTTTGCACTATATGTTAAATAAGTCTCTACTGCTTCTTTATTGGAATTGGTAAAAAAGAATATTCCCCCACCAATAACCACAGCTAAAGTGGCCACAATCGCAACAGTGCGCTTACGCATCAATTCCTCATTCTTAAAGTCATTTTGATATTTCTAAACTAACACTTCATTGTTTTTGCAGCATTTCCTACATAACCACTTATTGCTTAGGAAAACCTAATAATTGCTATTTACTACCAAAAACTTCCATTATCTCTCGTCCTGCTTCAATACCTTTTCGCTCATACTTTGTCACAGGTCGCCAACTTGGACGATTGGTAAGGGTGGAATTAGGCAAAACTTCTATCATTTGTTTTCCATACTCTTGCCAATCAGTGGCAGCAAGTATTTCACCTCCAGGTTTGAGTTTTCTTTGCATCAAGTCGACAATTTCAGCTCTAAAGAGTCTTCTTTTATTATGTCTTTTCTTAGGCCATGGATCTGGAAAAAATGCATATATTG
>SXGQ01724453.1_pt1 | contig 22291 bp, 12 predicted proteins | sample 3178371 | NCBI WGS metagenome assembly SXGQ01 (sample SAMN11356859, study PRJNA531348) | freshwater metagenome | isolation source: freshwater sample F1-20 | place: China: Fuxian Lake, Yuxi | collected 2017-12-25 | reverse complement strand
TTCTGAAGAACTACGCGAAGCATCATCGGACCGGCGAGCCGATCCCCCCGGCGCTCCTCGCGAAGGTCGAGGCGGCCAGCCGCTTCAACCAGGGCCACGGCACCACGGAGCTGGTCGCCGCCAACATCATCGACCAGGCCTGGCATCAGCTGAGCCCCGACCAGGTCCCGGCGCCCGAGGAGGTCGAAGCCTTCGAGCGAAAGGCCCTGCAGAAGGCGGAGGTGGAGTTTGCCCCGGTGCCGCCCCGCTACCGCGGCCCCTACTTCTCCCACATCTTCGCCGGCGGTTATTCCGCTGGGTACTACTCCTACTTCTGGAGTGAGGTCCTGGATGCGGATGCCGTCGAGTGGTTCAAGTCCCATGGCGGACTCACCCGGGCCAACGGCGACCGGTTCCGGGATACCCTCCTGTCGCGCGGAGACAGTCGCGACGCCAAGGAGATGTTCCGGGCCTTCACGGGTCACGACCCCGACATCCGTCCGCTCCTGATCCGCCGCGGCCTCGATGTCCCGACGGGACCTTGAGCATGGAGGGGACGCGGGGACTCACGCGGGGACACGAAGATGCGGAGGAAGAGGAGGAAAAGCGGGGTTAGGGAATTGGAGAAGGGAATGAAGCGCCGCGCTGAGGTCCCACACTGACAGGCCTTTCGAAGCCGAAGGATTCAGTGGGTGGGTGATGCAGTGCCCTGCATCACGGGGCGCGGCAGCGCCCATCCTCGGTAGGGACCTGGTCCCTCAGGTCCCCATCTTCCCCGCGAGGGGTTTGACCGATTTGAAGATCCAATCGGGACCCTCTGACGCTTCAGACAACCCCGTCCCCTTTCACGGGTGCGCCACGCGCAGCGGATCGAGATGGGGCCGTGGCGGAGCACAGCCCTACCGGCATCGCCTCTGTCATGATCTCTCCCGTCTTCCCTCCGTGTCTCCGCGTCGCTGCGTGGGTCCCCTCTCTTCCCCTCCGCTCAGCTTCCGCGCCGTGTCTAGGGTGTCGATCTCCGCGGCGCTCTTGTCGGTGCGGATCCGGATGATCCGCGGAAAACGAAGCGCGAGGCCGCTGTCATGTCGTGGGCTCGGCTGGATCGCATCGAACGCAATCTCAAGGACGACGTCCGGAGTCACCTCGAGGACCCGTCCCTCCTGGCGGAGGACCCGTCCCAGGAAATGGGTCGTCAGGCCGGCGATCTCCTCCTGGGTGAGTCCGCTGTACGCCTTGCCGATCACCCGGAGACCTCCGTCCCGGTCATCACGCACCGCGAAGGTGTAGTCGCTGAGCACCCCATGCCGTCGACCATGTCCGTACTCGGCTCGCACCACCACGCAGTCGAGGGTGGCATAGGCCTTCTTCAGCTTGAGCCAGGAGAGCCCCCGTCGACCCGGTGTGTATCGGGATTCCGGGTCCTTGATCATGAGCCCCTCATGTCCCCGGGCACGGGCTGCGAGGAAGGCCTGGTCGATCGCCTCCTTCGTCCCGGCTCGTGTGATCCTGGCGAGGGTGAATCGCTCCGGCAGGGCCAGGGATTCGAGGGTGGATCGCCGTTCCCGAAGGGGCCGGTGGATCCAGTCGATCCCCTCGTGGTGGAGGAGGTCGAACACGAGAAAGCGCACCGGGACCTCGTCCTGCAGGAAGAGATCCCCCTCGGAGCGGCCCAGTCGTCGCTGGAAGACGGTGAACGGAATCACACGGTCGCCCTCCATGCCGAGGACCTCTCCGTCGAGGATCATCGACCCGGGGAGCTGCTGTGCGGCCTTGACGAGTTCCGGGAACGTGGCGGTGATCTCCTTCAGATCCCGGGTATACAGCGCGACCCGGTCCCCGTGCTTGTGGAGCTGGCAGCGGATGCCGTCGTATTTGTCCTCAATCCAGACATCGATCTGGCCGGCGGTCGGAACCCATCCCGAGGCCCGCTCTAGGATCGAGGCCGCGTCGGGCTCCGGGGAGGCCAGCATTACGGAGATGGGCCGGAGCGGGATCAGGGCCGCCTCGTGCAATCGACCCTCGCGGGCCATACGAGCTCCTTCGCCGAGGTCTCCCAGCACCTGGACCGCCTGACGCAGGGTGTCGATGGGGACGTCGAACGCCTGGGCGACCGCTTCCTCGACCAGCCCGTCCTTCAGTCCGATCCGAAGATTGCCCGTCAGGATCTTCACCAGGAACCGGGCCTCCGTCGGGTCGCAGCGGCGGAGCGACTGCGACAGAAGCTCCTGTCGCTGCGTGGGCCCGGAGGCCCGGGACAGGGTGTCGAACAGGGTTCCGACTTCCTGGAGGCTGGGCGCTGGGAGCTGTTGGGGTCCGGCGTGTTCCGCGATCAGCGCACCGATCGTGTCCCCGGTGTCCCCGAATCGGGCGTAGGTCTGACGGAACCGTGCCGTGGGGATCCTGAGGATGTTGACGACGGCCGCCCGGAGCAGAGCCCCGCCGACCTCGGTCGATCGGTTCGAGGCGGCGGGAAACGGGCGGCCTGTGAACCAGGTCACGACCGATCCCAGATCCCCGGCGGAGACCTCGCGGAGGAAAGTGGCCAGATGGCGGACCTTCCCGAGCTTCGAGGCGTCCTCGCCGACGAGTCGACAGGTGGCGGCGAATCGAGCGAAGCCGTTGCCTCCGATCCCGGGTTCCTGACGCGGAGCCATGTCCACCCTTGGCTGCGCCACGGTGGTCGGTGCAATCGCACGGACCGGGACCGACACGGTTGGCAGATCCAGCTGCTCGAGGTGTCCCAGTGCCCGGGCATCGATGCCGAGGCCCCGGAGATGGGAGGCGAACTCGGTGGCGAATCCGTGCAGGGTGTAGACCCGGCGTGGTGCGACCCTCCGAACCAGCTCGACCAGGTCGGCGAAGTCGGCGTGGTCGCTCAGTGGAAATGCCGCCTCAGCCTGGTGTCGTGGAGCGCATCCGGGGTCGAGGGCCCAGCCCGTCAAGACCGCCACACGGCACGCACCGAGCCGTCGACGCAGCGCGGCCGTGTTCCCCGAGGGCGGTGCCAGGACGACGTGCCCGGAGGCCTTACCAGGGTTCCAGGACACGTGTGTCGGGAACCGATGGCCGAGGGATTCGTAGATCCGTGTCAACCGTGCGACGGGATCGGTCAGCATCACCGGAACCCCGGCGGTCTCGAGGCTCGAGAGGATCTCCTGGGATTTGCCGAGGGAATAGCCGAGGAGTACCGGGACCTCGTCGTTCGCGAGGGCGTCGCGGCAGAACCGGAGGATGTCCTGCACGACCTGTTCGGTGGGTGGAAACACGTATCCGGGGCGACCGAAGGTGGTCTCCATCACGAGGACATCGGCCGGATGTGGGGTGCAGGGTTCGGCGCTCCGACCGGTCCGGAGTTTGAAGTCACCGGTGTACAGCAGCGTTCCGTGACCGTCGTCGAGCAGCGACATGGCCGAGCCCAGGATGTGTCCCGCCGGGAACAAGGTTAGGGATTGGAGCGCGATGCCGAGCTCGGATCCGGGATGGCGTCGGCCGGGCTCCAGGACGTGTTCGATGCGGTCACCGGAAACCCTCGAGCGCATGAGGCGCCGGGTGGGTTCCGTCAGGACCACCCGGGCATGGGATTCCGTGTGGTCGCTGTGGGCGTGGGACACGAACACCGTCTCCTCGAGACCGATGGGTTCGTGGGCATCGAGCCACAGGCGGGCTGCCGGGAAGTGCAGCGCGCCACGGTGGAATCGGAAGTCGGTCCGGAACATCCGCGGACACCCTACCGTCGATTTGCCGGTGGCGAAACCGGAGCCGCCTCATCGGGAGCGCGGTGCCCGGAGGTGCCGGAGGGACGATGTCCCAAAGGCTTTAGGTTCCGGTTTCAACGCCGGGAAACCACGTCAGGATTGTCGCCGGAAGGGACCCCCAAGGGTCAGCTTCCTCCGAGTGTTGCGGACTGTTGGGCGAGGCTTTGGACCTGTCCCAGCGGAGATGGATAGGTGCCTTGAGGGGCGTGGAAGAGACGGATGGGTCGTGTCACGGCACCCCGGGGAATGAATCCGAGGACGCTTCCCAGGGGGGCATTCACCGAGGTCATGGCGAGGCCCTGAGGCGCCTCCGTCGCCAGGAAAGGAACGATCTCGCCGATGCTTTCGAAATCCACGACGTCGTGTGATCCCCCGTCATGATGCAGGTGATCGGTCATGCGCCGCCAGATGCGGACCCGCTCGGGGCTTTGGGCAGGGGCGGTGACGATGCGCAGGAATCCCCCGGCATTCGCCGCATAGAAGCTCGTCAGCACATCCAACCCGCGAAGATCGTTGGTTGCGCCCGCATGGAATTCCGCGAACCGCTGGGGTGGTCCCAGCAAAGGCGAGGAGGGCGGGGCCGAGTTGTTCGGCACGAAAAGATCCCATCCCCAGACCCTGACCAGCGGGGCCCGGCGTGCCGCAGGGGCGGTGACGATGCGCACCCGGCCCGAGCCATCGACATTGCCGGTGGCGATACTAACGCCTCCGTCGAACCCCGGCTCGTAGGCGTCGAAGGAGGCCAGAAGGTTCCCCGTTCGACCGCTGAACGCCCGGACGGTGCCGTCCGCCCCGCGCGCGCCTGCCACGATGATGTCGCTGCGGTTGTCCCCGTTGACATCCCCGGCCGCCACGTTGAGAGGCCAAGGACACCCGGGTCCGAACGGTTGCAGTTCATGGAGAAGCTTGGAAAACCTCGAGGCGCCATCGAGCACCCGGATGCGGCCGCCGACGGCTGTGGCCACGATGGCATCCGGTATGCCGTCGAAATTGACGTCACCCATGGCGACCGACGAGAAGCCGTCCCGATAGGTTTCACCGAATGGAAGAAACCTGAGCAACGGGGTGTCCTGGATGGTTCCGGAATCTCCGGCGGTCTGTGGAAAAATCCGGATCTCCCCGTCTCCTGCCGCATCGCAGTCCAACAGCACGGGGTATTCTGGAATGACGTTCAACACAGCCATCATCCCCCCGTCCTCGTGGAACAGGTTATGGCAATGGTACACCCCCTCGCCGAGGGTGCGGTTCCAGCGGATCCGGAAGACGCTGATGGTGTAGGGCTCCATATACCAGACGTCCTGGTCGAAGAAATGGGGAGGCTGGGTGTATCCGGGTTCCCCGAGGCGGTAGGCCTGGGACTGGAAGCTCTGCATGTGGAGATGAATCGGATGCGGAATGGGATCGAGGTTCGTTACCCTCCATTCCTCGACTCGATTAGCCCTCGGTTGGAACACGGGGGCGTTCGGGAAGACCTGGCCGTTGATCTGGAACTGCTGCTCCGTCCCGATCATCGGGGATTGAAATGACACTGATCGGGAGATGTCGACCGTCTCCAGTGCCAGCGGTCTGTAGTTCAGGGTCGGGCTCGTCAGCACCCGGTCCCGCCAGACTGAGGGATCACCCCCTCTGCCGAAGCCGTGGATGCGGGCGAGGGGCAGGGTCCGTTCGGTATCGAGCGCCGTGGGTTCGATGGCGGTGCCGACGAAGTATTGGATCTGTCCCTCCGCGGGTGCGGAGATGATCTCGGAAACCCGTTTTCCGGGTGCGAGGGCCACCCGGGCCTTGGGGACCGTCTGAGGGAACGACCGGCTGTCCTGGCCCGCATAGTACGTCTGGACGTTCGGGGTTCGGATGCCGTTCCAGTCCCAGTCGGCCGGGTTGCTCGAGAGAGGCTGGAAGGTTCGGATCAGGTCCCGCACGTCGAGCTGGAGTCCGATCCAGAGTTCATACGGGCCCTTCATCCGGATGTCGGGCATGTACCGGCCGTTGATCGTGAGCTGGAACTGTTGGCTCCCGACCCCTCGAGAGGGACCAAGGTGGGCCTTCCGGTCTTTGGATCCGGCCGCACCGACTGAGACTGCACCATCATCAGCCGGGTTGGAACCGAGGCCAGTTGGTCGATGTCGCCTGTCCGGTCACCCACGATCAGGAAGCCGGCGAGTCCGCGGTAGACCTGTTCGGCCGTGTATCCATGCCGATGGGGATGGTACCAGGAAATCCCGTTCTCGGCGTCGGCTGGCACCTCGTACTCGTGAAGGTTGGACATCCCGGGAGGGATCGAGATGAGCACGTTGTCGGCATTGCCCGATGGGGAGATGACCAGACCGTGGGTGTGGAGATTTGTGGGCTCATCCGGGAGGCTGTTCTTGAGCCGGATCCTGAGCCGGTCCCCGGGCTGGATGGCGAGCGTCGGACCCACTGCTCCGTCCCCCGAGACGGCGCCCGTGGATGAAGTGCCGGTATGGAGGGTCCAGGCATAGGTGTAGAACCCATCGACCAGCGTCGGAATCCCCGGTGCCAGCGGCGAAACGGGATTGGCCAGCTCAATCACCTGGGAGCTTGGATGGGCCTCCAGGGTGATATCCAGCAGACCGTCGATGCTCCGGAGCTCCGGTGGGTCGGCCAATTCCTCGGTCTCCAGCCGGACCCGGAAGAACCGGGCTTCGCTGCCGATCGGGACCTCGAACGTGTCGACCGTCCCAGCCGTGGTGTGAAGCGCGAGGTCCTTCCAGACCGGCTCCTGGAGGTTTTGGCACCCCTGCCAGAGAATCCGTCGTGTGCCGGGCTCAACGACGGCCTTCAGCTGGGCCACCCCGCCGCCCGAAGACGCCCGGATTTCCAGGGACATGGCTCGGGAATGCATGCTGAAAACGCCTCCGGCGACCAGGGCCAGGAGTGTGAGCAGAACCGAGGAACGGGGCCGGTGGTCGGAGGCTGCCGTTGGAGAACAGGTATGAGAGCGCACGAGGTGGGCATGTGCCCGGAGCCGGACACTACCGTCAAGCCCGGGATTCTGCGCTGCAGGCATCTGCTCGGCCGGGCGGGTGCGGGTTCCTTTCCAGTGGCCTGTCCCGGTTCGATCCCGAAGCCGTGCTCCGGACGGGTCTGGGAAAGCGTGGACGGGGTACTGCCCAACCGCAGGCACGGAGATTCAGGCCGGAATCCGGCTGCTGGGTGAGATCGAGGGACATGGGGATCCCATCCGGGATGCCGACCGGATTGACGCCTGCCTCAAGTTCTACAGGAACAAGGGGGAACCGCTGATTTTCGACACGTGGCGATCCCGCCTCACCTCTGTGCCCACACGATGCATCCGGTGTGCGGCATCGATCGTGATTCGGTCATCAACCTGGAGGTCTTCCTGACGGGGATCCACCGACGCGACGGGCCATGCTGGCGTCGCGGTGAGGGGAATGTCCCCCGGTGACCCGTTCTTCCTCGTGACGCAGCTCAGGCGAGCAGGCCGTTGAGGATCTCGCCGTGGACGTCTGTCAGGCGTCGGTCGACGCCGTTGTGACGGAACGTCAGCTGCGTGTGGTCGATGCCGAGGAGGTGCAGGATCGTGGCGTGGATGTCGTACACCGTCGTCGGATGGTTCCGGTCGAGCGGTTTGTAGCCCCAAGGATCGCTTTCGCCGACGGTGACGCCGCCGCGGATCCCGCCGCCGCAGAGCCAGTTCGTGAAGCAGTACGGGTTGTGGTCCCGACCCTTGCCCCCCTGGGAACTGGGCATGCGGCCGAACTCCGTGGTCCAGAGGAGGATCGTGTCCTCGAGCAGACCCCGCTGCTGGAGGTCCTCGATCAGGGCGGCCGCGCCCCGGGCGAATCCGCGGGCGAGGGGACCGTGGTCGCGTCGGATGTCCTCGTGCGAGTCCCAGTTCCGTCGCGGGAAGCTGTTGTCGTTGCCGCTCCAGATCTGCACGAAGCGGACCCCGCGTTCGATGAGGCGCCGGGCCACCAGACACTTGCGGCCGAAGTGGTCCATCTCCTCCTCCGCGTTGATCTCGCTTGGCCAGGTCGGAGGATTGCGGCGCACCCCGTAGAGCTCGAGCAGGTAGTCTGGCTCTTTCGAGAGATCGAGGGCCTCGGGCGCGGCCAGCTGGAGGCGGGCGGCGAGCTCGTAGCTCCGGATCCGGGCGTCGAGACGGGCATCGCCCTCGTGGACGGCATGGCCGCGGTTGAGACGCGACATCAGCGCCCGGGTGGCGGCCTCGCTCTGGGGGGTGATGAAGGAGCCCGCCGGCCCTGGGAACAGATCGCTGATGGGGTTCGGTCGTCCCGGGAAGAGCGTCGTGCCCGAGTGCTGCCCGGGCAGGAATGCGGAGTCCCAGTTCTTCGGTCCGTTCGAGGCGAAGCCCCGATGGTCGGGCAACACCACGAACGTCGGCAGGTTGTCGTTCAGGCTGCCGAGTCCGTAGCTGACCCACGATCCCATCCCCGGGAAGCCCGGCAGCTGGAACCCGGTTGCCTGCAGATAGGTGGCCTGGCTGTGGACGCCGGTCTTGCCGACCAGGTTGTGGACGAAGGCCATCTGGTCGGCGACCCGGCCGAGATCGGCGACCGGTTCGCCCAGAAGCTTTCCGCACTGGCCATACGGTTTGAAGTCCCAGACCGGCTTCATCCACGGTCCGAGTCCGTCCTGGAACGCCTCGACGTGTTCCCCGAAGTCGCTCTTCTCACCATGGCGCTTCACCAGCTCGGGCTTGTAATCGAAGAGATCGAGGTGGCTGGCGGCGCCGGCCCTGAAGAGCTGGATGACCCGCTTGGCCTTGGGACGGAACCCCGGGAATGCGGATGCCGGGGCGTCGACCGGGCTGGCTTGGGTCGACAGGAGGCCCTGTCCGCCGAGCAGGCTGGCCAGGGCGACGCCGCCCAGTCCGCCGCCGGACTGCCAAAGGAAGTCCCGGCGCGACAGTCCGGTGGCGGGCTGGAGCGGCGCGCGGTGGAAGGGGGAGTCTGGCGTCATGGTCAGTCGACGAAGGCGAATTCGTTCAGATTCAGGAGGGCCCGACATAGGTTGGGCAGTCCGTGCTGGCTGGCCAGCGCTGTCAGCGCCGGGAGCTCCTCGGGGTTGGGGGGACGGCCAAGGGCCTCGAGGTGTGCGGTGCGGACCTTGGAGTCGAGGTCGCCGCCCTGGGCGTCGAGCCGGGTAGCGAACTCGGAGGCCATGGTCAGCATCAGGGGGTTGTTGAGCAGCGCGAGAGCCTGCAGCGGTGAGACCCCCTCGTTGCGCTTGGCGACCTGCATCGAGGGGTCGGCGCAGTCGAGGACCGTCATGAACGGCTGCGGCTGGGACCGCACGATGAACCGGTAGATGGAGCGGCGGTGCGTGGACGGGTCGCGCGGGTCGTGCAGGTGGTACTCGTAGTGCGGGGAATGCTCGGGCTTCTCGACCACGAAGTCGCGGTAGCTCGGTCCACCCATGCGCAGGTCGAGCCGTCCCGAGACCGCAAGCGTGGCATCCCGGATCGCCTCGGCCTCGAGCTTGCGGCGGTTCTGACGCCACACCCATCGGTTATCCGCATCGCGCGCGGCCGCGTCGGGGTTGTCGGCCGACGAGACCTGTCGGTAGGCGTGGCTGGTGACGATGAGGCGGTGGAGGTCCTTGAGCGACTGGGAGCCGTCCCGGAAGGTCACGGCCAGCCAGTCGAGCAGCTCGGGGTGGGAGGGAAGCTCGCCCATGCGACCGAAGTCATTCGCGGTGTCCACCAGGCCGCGACCGAAGTGGTACTGCCAGACCCGGTTGACGATGGAGCGCCAGGTCAGCGGGTTTTTCGGATCGGTCAGCCACCGGGCCAACGCTGCCCGACGGGCGGATTCTGCATGACCCTCGGGCAGGTTGAACCGTGCCGGCAGATCCGGAACACACCCGAGGGTGCCCGGCCCCACCTCGGTGCCCGGCTTCTGGATGTTGCCTCGTGCCAGCACACGGATCGTCCGCGGCCTACCCCCCTTCGCACCCGTTCCGGTGAACGTCCCGCCCCCCTGGTACACGGCGGCTACGTAGGCGACGCCTTGGGGTGGGAGTCCGCGTCGGGCCTCCTCCACGATCGCCAGATCCCGATCGAGCTGGGCGAGGGTGTCCCGCTCTGCCGGGGAGGAGGAGGCGTTGCGCAGCTCGATCCGCTCGAACTTCAGCTTCGCCAACTCGGGTCGGTTCGTCAGGTCGAGACCCGGATAGCCGCCATCGGTCAGGTTGGGCTTCTGCCAGCGGACTGGGGCCTCGATGGAATCGAGCGCCGTCACGGGCCGGCGCAGGGCCAGGTTCCGTCCGTCGGTGCCGCGGACCTCCAGCTCGGCCAGCGCAAAGATGTAGTCGTCCTGCCGCGGGGCCAGCTCGACGGCCGTCACCCGCACATATCGCGCGGCCCGATCCCGGGCCGACACACTCTTCGGGGTGAGCTTCGGGTTGGGGAACTTCGCGTCGGTGAAGTCGCCGAGGACGGTCACGCCGGCCTTGAACTCCGGGTCGTCGGAAGCCTCGACCCGGAACCGGACCGGGAAGCCGAAACCCTTGCCGATGCCGTTGAAGTCGTCCTCGCACGGCCGGAGCACCACCTCATGGAGCGGCTGGGTCTGACCGAGGTCGACCTGGACCCATTTGGTGATGTTGGGCTTGGGCTCGATGGCGCTGTGGTAACCCACGGCGTCCTTGGCCCCGGCCAGCCGTTCCTCGGCGGCGATGGCGGTGTCGAGATCCTTCAGTCGCGCCCCGGCCCGCTGGTCGATGGTGGCCTCGAGGTCCTTCTTCCGTCCGATCAGGGAGGTCCGGCGCTCCTCCAAGTCCTGCCGCCTGCGGGCCACCTCGGGATCCGGATCATACTTCTGGTCGGCCTTGTCGACCGCCGCGAACACGGCCTGGAGGCTGTAATAGTCCTCCTGGCTGATGGGATCGAACTTGTGGTTGTGACACTGGGCACACTGGACGGTGAGGCTGGTGAAGGTCTGCAGGGTGTTCACCACCATGTCGTCGCGGTCGAGATGCCGGGCGACCTGGCCGTCGAGCTTGCTCTCCGGGACCTCGGCGTGGCCGATGAGATCCCAAGGACCTGCTGCGACGAATCCGAGGGCCTCGAAGCCGTCGCGAGTCCCGGGGAACAGGACATCGCCGGCGACCTGTTCCTGGACGAACCGGGAGTAGGGCTTGTCCTCGTTCAGGCTGCGGATGACGTAGTCGCGATAGGGCCAGGCATTGGGACGCGGCTGGTCCTTGTCGTAGCCGTGGGTCTCGCCGTAGTGGACGACATCCAGCCAATGACGCGCCCAGCGTTCGCCATGGCGAGGGGATTCCAGCAGGCGATCCACGAGCTTCTCGTAGGCCCTGGGATCGGGGTCCTGGACGAAGGCCAAGATGTCCTCAGGACTTGGGGGGAGGCCGATGAGGTCGAAATACAGGCGCCGGATCAGGGTTCTGCGATCGGCCTCGGGGGACGGCTTGAGACCCTTCTCGGAGAGGGTCTTCTGGAGGAAGGCGTCGATGGGGTGGGAGCCTGCGTTTGCCGTGGCGACGGGAAGGGCGGGTGCGGCGAGGGGACAGAGGGACCACCAGGTGTCCGCGTCCGAGCCTGAGGCGGGTGCCGCCAGACCACCGGCCAGCGTGACGACAGCGGAGAGCACCGCCAGGCCAAGGTGGATCCGGGAGGATCGTGGAGATGGGGTAGAGACGTTCACGGCGACGGGGTGGGCTTGGTCCTTCAAGGATCGCGAAGACGTCCCACAACGCCAAGGCCGGAAAACCGGAACCGCTGCGGCCGTCGCTGCGACGAGCGATCGAAGTACAGGCGACTGACAGACGACTGCGCCTGACAGGGGATTCAGGTCCACCCTGTGATCTGCCGCCACACCCGCAGCACCTCGGTCATTCCCCAGGCCTGGGCATCGCAACCCCGCTGGGTGTGCGGCGCATCACCGTCGGCGATCTCAGGGAGGTGTCCTTCGCAGTTCCCCGCGAGCAGGGTGTCCACGCTGGCGAGGTAGGAACGCGCCGCGGCTCGTGCCCGGGGATCGTCGGGATTGGCCCGGATGAGGGCCTCGCAGAATCCGGGGAACGTCCAGGTCCATGCGGTGCCGTTGTGGTAGGCGGGTTTGCGTCGGGTGTCCTCGTCGCCTTCGTAGCGGGGCCAGTAGGGGTGGTCTGGATCATTCAGCAGGCCGCCCTGGTTTCCATGGATGGGCAACGGAGGGATGACCGGGAGCGGAGCGAGCGAACGCAGGGCTCCTGGCACGACGAGCAGCCGGGCGACGGCGTCGACGGTCCGCCGCGCCCGTCGGGCGGACTGTGGGTGCTGGTCGAGCCCGAGAGTGACGACAAGAAGGGTATTGCTCCGCAGGGCATTGCTCGGCGGGGCGGTCCGGGCCGGTTGTCCGGCCGGGGCGAGGAGGACGTCGGCATACCATCCGCAGTCCTCCAGCCAGAAATACCGGTGGAAATTGTCCTCAGCCCGCTTGGCAAGGTCCGACCATGACTCGCCCCGGCCGTCCCACGGTTCCGCCTTCAGCCGGGCGAGCTGGCGCAGCAGGCGGATCCAGAGGGCCTGAATCTCGACCGGGTAGCCCTCCCGCGGGGTGCCGGCGGGGTGGTTGGTGTCCATCCAGGTGAAGTGCGAGGGGCTCCAGACCAGGCCGGAGGCGGCGTCGACCCGGATGCCGTTGGGGGTGCCTGCGAGGTAGCCGCAGGCGATCGACCGCAGGACCTGGGCGACGGTGCGTCCGCTGGCGTCGACCGGGGTGTCGTACAGCGGCACGGATCCCGGAACCGACGGATCCTCGGCCGCGTGGAGTTCCTCGCAGACAATCCCGTACCAGAGCGGGGCGTCGGAGGTGTCGCGATTCGAGGCATCCTCGCCGTTGATGGAATTTGGAAGGGTTCCCTGGGACTCGAACCGTCCGAACGTCAGGAGCAGGTCCCGGATCTCATGGGTCATGCCGGCAGCCAGCAGGCCCCGAGCGGCGATCAGCGAGTCCCGTCCCCAGTCGAGGAACCAAGGGTAGCCCGCGATCACGGACCGGGTGGAGTTGCGACGGACGACATAGGCCGGCAGAGCCTGCACGAGCTGTCGGCCGAAGGTGTCGAACGGATCGAGCCCGGAGCGGTCCTGTCCCACGCGCAGCGTCTCGACCCGTTCGGCCACGAAACTCGTGATGCGGTCGGGGTCGGGCCGGGCGGGTTCGGCGCTGAGGACCACATCGGCCGAGCCACCGAAGTCGAGCGGCAGTTCGAACCATCCCGGACTGTAGGCATCCCCGGCGCCGGTCTGCCCGCGGCTGGCCTCGATGGGATGCGGGATGCCCAGTGACCACTCGGGTTCTGGATGGAAACGTCCCTGGGTGGACCAGATCCGCAGCTGCCGGTCGGGGGCGGGAGTGAACTCGAAGCCGTTGAGCGGGGCGGTCTGCGATGGGTTCTTCGGATCGGGTGTGACCATGGCCCGGCAATGGGTGCCGAAGTGATGACGCGACCCGTCGTTGCACTGGGTTTCCTGATGGAAGCTGCGGTCCTCGATGTCGGGCCGCAGGATCAGCGTGACCGGGATGCCGGGCTCGAGCGGGCGTCCCAGGCGACTGTCGCGCTCCGGGTGTTCCGGTCGCAGGAACCTCAGGACCACGGTGTTCTCGCGGTCCAGGAGGTCGGCGAGGAGGTGGACCTCCACCGATCGTCCGTCTCCTGCGTTGACCACGAACCGCCAGTGGGCGGGAGGGCCTGCCACAAGGTTGAGCATCGTCTCGAGGTTCAGGGGGCTGATGAACCCGTCCGCGTTCACCCAGGCACGGAACCGTTTCACGAAGACATGGCGGTCGACCGGGACTTCAGGGTGGAGGTTGGCGGCAAGGATGCAGTCGTATTTGGAACGGATCCCCCCGAGATCGGCCCTGATCCGGCTCATGGCTCCACGTCCGTTGGTGAGCAGCACGACGGAGTCCGGGTCGCGCGGGCTGGAAACCCTCGGATATCTGGGGGAATCGGGCAGGAAACGGATCGCCGCGCGGAGGACCCTGTCGGGACCGTCGTATCGCTCGAGCGTGAGGGCGGCGTTCCGGGTCGATTCCGTCTGGCGCGGCGCGAAGCAGGCCACGAATCCACCGCGGACGGCAACCGATGTGGCCGTCTCAAGCGGCGCCGATCCTCCCCCCTCGAGGCGCACCCGGAAGGGCACGGAGTCCCGGATGAGGAGCCAGTGGTTGTCCGGGATCAGGGTCACCTTGTTCCGGTCCCGCGGTTCCCAGCCGATGACGGGGCGATAGCCAGTTCCCTCGACGCCGAGCGTCCGGGCGAGCATTCCCTCGGGATCCGCGTCGACACCCTTGGCGAGGTCGAGCCACAGGTCCCAGGTTGGCTCCTTCTTCAGCACGTCGAGTCCCCGGACGCGTCCAGCGGCGGCGAGAGCCCAGTCCGCCCGGGCCCTGGCCAGCCGGTAGGATTCCCCGTGGAGTCCGCGGGGTTGACGGGTGAGGGCGAGGCAATGGGCGGCTCCGGCGCGGACCGTGATCTCGAGTCGGCCCATTTTGCTGGTCTCCTCGAAGTGCCCGCGCACCTCGCGGTCGGGCTGGAGGAGGTCGAGGCAGGGGCCGCTGAACTCCGCCCACACCTGAGGCGGCAGCCGCACGACCTGGGGACGGGCGGGGTCGGTGTTGCAGAGGATCAGCACCGAGTCCAGGCCCTGGGCGGAATCGCGTCGGAGGGCGTAGACCGGGGAGCCGTCCGGGCTCAGGCGCGTGAGACGCGCCCCGTCGAAGAAGCAGGGGTGGCCGGCGAGCAGACGGTTCAGCGTGGCGAGTTCGGTGACGAGGTTCGGCTCCGATCCCCAGGCGAGGCCGCGGGCGCTGTGGACGTTCACCTGCTCCGTGGCAGCCCACTCCACGCCGGAGGTGAAGCCGAATCCGCCGCTGACGCTCGACAGCGCACAGAGACGGTTGCGCAGGAGCGACCAGCCGAGATTGGGGATGGGGGGCGTTCCTGCGGGGGCCGAAGGCGCATCGGGCAGTGGATGGGCGGCGAGACGGGAGTTGTCATGGGTCTCGCTGTAGTGGATCAGCGTGCCGTTGCGGAACGAGGTCGCGAAGGCGTGGTCGAGGTACCCACCGACCCCGTCACCGCCGTGGTTCTGGAACAGCTCGCTGTAGGCCCACTGCATTCCGCCCTCTCCCAGGAGTTCGGCGGTCGCCTCCCACGAACCCCCGAGTCCCTCGAGCAGGAAGACCGTCTCCGGGAACTCCTCCCGGACCCGGGCGGTGATGTACTGCCAGACGTGGGTCGGGATCTTGTATCCGGCGTCGCATCGGAACGCATCGACCCCGCGTCGACACCAGGTGAGGAACGCCTCCGCGATGTGCTCCCACAACGGCACGTGTCGCTGATCGAGTTCCACGAGGTCCTCCCAGACGACGTCCCAGGCGCCGGGACACTCGAATTCCCCGGAGGGCTTCCGTACGAACCACTCGGGATGTTCCTCCCACAGGGCGCTGCCCCACCCGGTGTGGTTGATGACCACATCGAGCATGAGCCGGGCACCGCGGGCGTGGATGGCGTGGACGAGTTCAGCGAACTGCTCGAGGCCGGTCGAATGGCGGTCGAACTCGACCAGGGCGGGATCGATCGCGGTGAGGTGCTGGAGCGCGTAGGGAGAGCCGAAGCGTCCGAAGCGGGCGAACGTGGTGGGGGTCGGGTTGATCGGCAGCAGGTGCACGATGCGGCACCCGAGGGTGTCGACGATGTGGGGCAGTTCCCGTACGAGGTCCCGGAGCGTCCCGCTGGGGGGGATGACGGCGTAGCCCTGGGCATCCAGCTCCTTCAGCCGGGCGTCCAGCTCGGGCGACTGGGTGGAACGCCGGGTCTTGTTCGGGCCCAGCATCCGGGGAAAGGCGCAGTAGATCGTGTTGGCGGTGCGGGTCCAGGAGGGGTGGACGCTGACGGCGAGGTCGGGTCCGTCGGGCCAGACCTGTCGGCCGGCCACATCGATGGCGAAGGCCTTGGCCTTGAAGAAGCCGACCTCGGTGAGGGGCATCGTGAGGGTCCACCGGCCCTCGCCGGCGGGTTCCATCGGGATGTCGCGCCACGAGGCCCCGGCGAGGGGCAGGCGTTCGAAGTGGGCGTGGATGATCTCGGCCCGTGAGCGGGAGGCCCGGCCGAGATTGGTCCGGAGCCGGGCCGAGTGTGCCGGGGGCAGGCCCTCGAGGGTGATGGTGAGGAAATCCCCGGCATGGCGCACGAGACGCATTCCGGGTTCCGGGGACATGTGGAGGTGGGCCATGGCACGAACGGCGACGCGACCGTGGGGCGAAGTCGCCACTTCCTCAAGCGCCGCCCACCCGACACCGTCTCCAGGCGGTCGCCTTTCAACAGGCTCCGAGCCCCAGACGCAGCTGCTCCAACCGGACCAGGATCTCCGGGGCCTCCTTGATCTCCGCCAACGGTCGCAGATGGAGCAGGACATAGTCCCAGTCCAGTGACGATCCCTGTCGGACGAGGATTCGTTCCACATCCACCCAGTCTTGTCCCCTGGCGGCAAACGACTTGAAGACCACGAGGTCCTCTGCCGAACAGGTTCTAAGGCTCAGACCACCTGGGTATTCGAAATGGGAGCTCCTCCGAACCGCGGATTCCTCGAACGGCAATGCCCCCAGGGCGACGTCGAGTCCCACACCGGATGCGGACCGAAGCAGGAGCACCCGGTGGCGCAGGGCGAAGTCGCGTGCGTTGGGGAGGCGCCCTTCGAATCTCGCCAGAAGGGCATCCACGAACGGCTCCTCACCGCCGATCCCCGTGATCAGCGTGATGTCGGCATCCCGTGTGAATCGGGGTTCGCCCCAGCGCTGGAGCGCCACTCCTCCGATGAAGCAGAACCGCCAGCCTTGGGATTCGCAGACCCCCTGCAGTTCTGCCGCCGAACGGAAGACATCGATCATGGCTTTGTCATCAGGCGGGCGAACAGGCGTTGCTGTTCCACCAGCCCCGAGGTGGGTTCCGGGGCGAATGGGGCGGTGTGATAGTCGGCCTCGCCGCACAGGAGGGCGATGGAGGCCGATGTATCGAGTTCGCGGAGTTCCTGATTGCGGATGCGCTCGAGCAGGGGGCCAGTCTCCGCCCAGAGGTCGACCCATCGGACCGCGTCGTTCATCGACTCCGGTCCAAGTCGGCCCTGAGACGCGTGTGAATCCATGGCGGCAGCTTAGGGCGGGCCTTCGACGCGGCCAAGCGCCGATCCCTGCCTGGGCTGCATGTCCCGGCTCGTTTGGGTTCTCGGCCTCGTCGACCCGACGCCCCATGGGAATTCTCTGGCGTCTCTTCCCTAAATCTCCCTCGCCCGACACCGTCTTCGGGATGTCATCGCTCGTAGAGCTTCAACGAATCATTCCCGGTCTCCGGGTGGAGCTTCGGTATGCAACGGACCGCAACTTCGTCGGCCGGGTCCTCTATCTGTCGAACCGTGCGTGGCTGGTGGAACCGGTGGCCCGTCGTCTGTGCGATGCGGAATCCATGGCCCGTCGTAATGGAATGGCGTTGAAGGTCTGGGACGCCTACCGCCCGATCTCTGTCCATCGGCTGCTCTGGGAGGCGCGTCCGGATCCCCGATGTGTCGCTCCACCAGACCGGGGGTCCCGTCATAGCCGGGGGGCGTCGGTGGATGTGACCCTGGCGGATCCGTCATCGGGCGTGGATCTCGACCTTGGAACAGATTTCGACGACTTCGATTCGCCGGCGGCGGCCTCCGATGCCGTGGGTCTGCCGGAGGACGTCCTCGTCCGGAGACGCCAGCTGCGGGCCTGGATGGAGGCCGCGGGGTTCGTCGGCATCTCCAGCGAGTGGTGGCATTTCGATGCTGTCGATTGGGAGGTGCATCCGATGAGGGATGAAGCCCCCTGAGGCCGCCCGCTTCCCGGGGTGCCGAGGCGATCCGGGAGGGGGCGGCTCGGTTTGCGACCTTCCCAGGCCTCGTTTCCCCGTGTTTCCATCAGGTCCGTGATGGCCCAATCGCCCATTCCCCTCGTGGTGCTCCTTGCGTTGGCCCTGCTGGGGGCGCTCGGCGTGGGGTGTGTGGGACCTTGGAAGGATCCGGTCGACCCGGATCCGTTCCCGTCTGGGAGTTCCAAGAAGGGACTCCAGGTCCAGATGGTGGACGATGCCCTCGCATTGGGCGTGGCCCATGCGGCTCTCAACATCAATCTCGCCCAGGTGCTCCACCCGACCGGGGATTCCAACAGTCCCTCGTGGGTCTGTGGGGGGCGGACGCTCCGCTTCCATTCGGGCTACCTGGATTCCATGGACCGGCAGATCCGCCCTCTTTCGGAGAATGGCGTCGTGGTCTCGCTGATCCTTCTGAACTACGTCAGTGGGGATCCCGAGGTGCGGCGCATCCTCCAGCATCCGGACTACGATCCGACCTGCCCCAATCACCTGTCCGCATTCCACCTGGAGACCACGGAGGGTCGGATCTGGCTCCAGGGCACCCTCGAATTCCTGGCGGACCGGTGGTCGCGGCGGGACGGGCCCCACGGTCGGGTGTGGAACTGGATCGTGGGCAACGAGGTGAACTCCCACTGGTTCTGGTCCAACCGGGGTCGGGTCACGATGGAGGACTTCGTCGACGGCTACCTGCCGGTCGTCCGTTGTGTCCACGACGCGGTGCGGCGGGTGTCCCCAAGGGGACGGGTCTACGTGTCCCTCGATCACCACTGGAACATCCGGTATGCGGGGGGGGATGCGGGACAGACCTTTTCGGGGCGGCTTTTCATGGACCGGTTTGCGGCCCAGGCGCGGGCGGGTGGGGATTTCGACTGGCATGTGGCCTACCACCCGTATCCGGAGAACCTCTTTGAGCCGAGGAGCTGGCTGGACACGACCGCCACGGACGACTGGCGGACGACTCCGCGGATCACGTTCAAGAACCTCGAACAGCTGCTGGCCTACCTGGATCAGCCGGCATTGCGGTTCGAGGGACGACCCCGTCGGGTCATTCTGAGCGAGCAGGGGTTCCATACCCCGGAGGGGCCGGAGGGGGAGCGGATCCAGGCCGAGGCCTTCGCCTACGCATGGAACCGGGTGGTGGGCCTGGACGGGATCGACGCGTTCATCCTGCACCGGCATGTGGATCATCGGGACGAGGGTGGACTGCGACTGGGGCTTTGGACGCGCCGTCCGGACAGCGTGTCGACACCTGATCGTCCGAAGTGGATCCATGGGGTCTTCCAGCGGGCGGGTCCGGCACGCCGCCTGGAGGTCGAGATGCGGGGCGGATCCCGCTGAGCGGAGGGCCGGGTTGGCCTGGGTCCCAAGACCGTTCCTGTTCCAACCGGGTGCTTGACCGCCTGTGGGCGCGTTCGCTTTAGTCTCATGACGATGCTGCGTCCGATCCCAGTCGTAGTCCCCGTAGTAGGCGGCCTGGCCGCCGCGGGGGCTTGTCGTGCGTAGCACCAGAACGATCAAGAACCCACGGCTGGCGACGGCCGTGGGTTTTTTGTCATCCAAGACCCCACGCCAAGCCGGCCCATTTCGAAAGTCATCATGAGCAAGAGCGCCGCCACCCCCGCCAGCACCCCCGCCACGGCCGCCTCCCACAAGGAGATCGGCCCCCTGATGTTTGGTCGTGACATCTTTGTCGAGGCCCTCGAACGGGCGGGCGTCGAGGTCATCTTCGCCTATCCGGGCGGGGCCAGCATGGAAATCCACCAGTCGTTGACCAAGTCGAAGATCCGGACGGTCCTGCCCCGACACGAGCAGGGTGGGAGCTTCGCGGCGGAGGGTTATGCCCGCACGACGGGCAAGGCGGGTGTCTGCATGGCCACATCGGGCCCCGGTGCCACGAACCTGGTCACTGCCATCGCTGACGCGTTCATGGACTCATGCCCGCTGGTGGCGATCACGGGGCAGGTCACGCAGGCCATGATCGGTCGGGGTGCGTTCCAAGAGACCGACATGGTGGGCGTCACCCTGCCCATCGTGAAGCACAGCTACCTGATCACGGACATCAAGGACATCCCCCGCATCGTGGCGGAGGCGTTCTACATCGCCGAGTCGGGTCGTCCGGGGCCGGTGGTGATTGATTTTCCCAAGAACATCCAGCAGCAGAAGGCCCAGCCAGTCTGGCCGACCCTGGATGAGGTCAAGGCCGGGCTTCGGACCTACAACCCGTGCGTCCGCGCGGACGAAGTCGCGCTCAATGAGATCATCGGCCTGATCGAGAAGGCCGAGCGTCCGGTTCTCTATGTGGGTGGCGGTATCATCACCGCCGAGGCCTCTGCGGCTCTAAAGCAGTTCGCTGAGGCCACCCAGATCCCGGTTACGACCACCCTGATGGGCATCGGTTGCTTCCCTGAAACCGATCCGTTGTCGCTCCGGTGGCTCGGGATGCACGGTTCCGCGGTGGCGAACTGGGCGGTCAACGGGGAATACGCCCCACGCAAGGATCCCAGCGAGGCGGCGGTGAAGCTGAAGAACGGCACCGACCTGCTCCTGGCTTTCGGCGTCCGGTTCGACGACCGGGTCACGGGTGCCTTCAGCGAGTTCGCAAAGGACGCGACGATCGTCCACATCGACATCGATGCCTCCGAGCACAACAAGAACAAGCGGGCTCACCTGACGGTCCATGGGGACATCCGCGACGCCCTCGAGCGGCTGAACGCCCTGGTGTCGAAGGCCGGCGGGATCAAGAAGCGATTCCCCGCCTGGCATGCCCAGATCGCCGAGTGGAAGGACAAGGCTCCGTTCCGGTACACGACCAAGGCCGAGATTATCGATTCCGACCACGTGAAGCCCTACCGAAAGGATGGGGAGGAGTTCATTCTGCCGCAGATGGCCATCGAGGAGCTCTGGAAGCTCACCGGGGGCGACGCCATCATCACCACCGGTGTCGGACAGCACCAGATGTGGTCCGGACAATGGTTCAAGTACACCCAGCCGAGGACCTTCATCACCTCCGGCGGGTTGGGCTCGATGGGCTACGGCTTCCCGGCGGCCCTCGGAGCGAAAGTCGCAAGGCCCGACAAGCAGGTGGTGGACATCGATGGCGATGGATCCTTCCTGATGAACATTCAGGAACTGGCCACGGCTACCGTCGAGAAGATCGCCGCCAAGGCGATGATCCTGAACAACCAGCACCTCGGCATGGTGGTGCAGTGGGAGGACAACTTCTATGCCGGCAACCGTGGCCACACCTATCTCGGCAATCCGGAAAACCGATCGGGAATCTATCCCGACTACGTCAAGGTCTGCACCAGCTTCGGGGTGCCGTGTGAGCGGGTGATCTACCGCAAGGATCTGCGTCCGGCCCTGGAGCGGATGCTGGCCTCCAAGACGGCCTACGTCCTCGACATCATCACCCCCTACACCGAGCACGTCCTGCCGTTCATCCCAGCAGGCCGGACCGTGGCGGACATGAAGTGGTGAGCCTCGCCTGGTCGAAGAGTGGGTCAGAAGTTGTCGAGGTTCTATTTCAGGCGTTGCCGGAGGCACCCTTGAAGGGGTAGAAGGGACGGAATGGCGACCACAGGTCAACGACTGCGGGAGGAGCGGGAGCGGCGGGCGATCACGATCGCACAGGCCGTGGAGGGGACCCACATCAAGACCGACCACATCGTGGCGATGGAGGCGGACGACTGGGCGGCTTTCACCGCTCCGGTCTATGTCCGTGGATTCGTGAAGACCTATGCCCGCTTTCTGCGGCTCGACGAACACGAGATGGCGGTCCAGCTCGACCATGAGTTGTCAGGGACGGATCTCTTCGAGGAGCGACACACAGCCTCCTCGGGACTCCGGAGGGGAGTGGTGGACTTCCTGATGATGAAGCTGGCCCTGCAGCGCTGGCAGGTCCTGCTGTCTGCATCGGTCGGTGTCGCTGTGATTGCCGGGCTCTGGAGTCTCCGTCCATCCCAGAGCGGAGGAACGCCTGCCTCCATCGGAGCACCGGGGGTCTCCGTCCGGCTCTACCAGCCCCCGGGCGAATCCCTGGCAGACACCACCCTGCCGTTGCCAACCCCTGCACCGGTCACCAACGCGGTTCCCTCCCCGAGGGCTCCGGCCCGGAATTGAGACGGACGGGGTCGACTCCTCGCCTTGGCACTCTTGGACGCATCAGGTCCCGCAACGGAACCTCGACTCGGCGGAGATCCCGTCACTGAACCCGTTACAGTCTCTTCCGTTGCGGTTGGGGAATTGCCGGGGTCCGATAGGGAAAACCCCTGTGGTTGCTGCATAAGAATCCCTCACCGGAACTCGTGGAAATCCAAAAGAAATCTATTGTCTCGTCGGGGTGCTCTTCCATAGGGTCGACCCGAAACCACCTTTTTGGGTGGGGGTTGGTTTTGCACCAATCCTTAAATTAACTGAAACAAAACTGCAGGAGGAACATAATGAAGTTCAACAAATGGACAGTCGGCTTGGCCACCGCAGGTGTGGTCAGCCTTGGATCCGTCGTCATGGCGGATGAGAGCCCGATCTCGACCCTCATCAGCGGGACGACGATCGGCGGTGCTGTGGATACTTCCGCCCAGTGGAAGCCCAGCTCCGGCAGCACGATGGCGAACCGTTTCGCCAACACGGCTCCCGACCACTACAACGGGTTCAAC
>SXGQ01689231.1_pt1 | contig 22294 bp, 32 predicted proteins | sample 3178371 | NCBI WGS metagenome assembly SXGQ01 (sample SAMN11356859, study PRJNA531348) | freshwater metagenome | isolation source: freshwater sample F1-20 | place: China: Fuxian Lake, Yuxi | collected 2017-12-25 | reverse complement strand
TTCTCAGTAACAGACTTGTCCCGCCCTTTGAAGTAAGCTTTTGTTTCTCTAGGGTCAACGTAGAAAACTGCGCGGTGACCATCACGTTCCACTGTGGTTGACCACATCGTGCGCTTATCTATCCATGTGTTGAAATAAGACGCCACTATCTTTGAAATGACGTCTTTTTCCAAATCATTTCTACCCCAGTTGTAAACCACCCAAGATTTTTTGTTGTACACACCTTTAGGCGTTTGCACTGTTTCGTTTGCAAGATAGTGCGTACACTGTACTTCTCTTTTTTCATCGACTGTGATGTAAAAGTTAACCCAAAGAATTTTCTTGTTGTTGTTGTCGTACATATCTCGGTAGCCAAAACCGCAGTTGTAAATTACGCCAGCTTGTTTAGCCACAAACCACGGACACTTTTTTTGCTTAATTGCAAAAAAGAAATCGGGTTGCATAAAATTTTTCTTATCGCTTACCGACTCTCCCTCATTTACAGCCATAAACAAAATGGATGGTAATTCTGCGCCGCTATCAATAAAAGTTTTTTCTACGTCCCTGTCAAAGATTTTGGGTATTACCGACACACCGTACTTTTTAAGCCCTTTGACATCGGACTTTCGTAGATAAGACAGCCTGTCGTAGTCAATTTCCATTGCATCAAACGTGTACTCCAACTCATCAAGTAAATCTGAAAGTGTTTTAGATTTGGTTTTGTCATACTTGCGCTTGGGTGTTTCTCCTTTGGGTATGATGTCTTGAATGGGTTGAACAGCGAGAGGTCTAAACAAAATATTTTCAACCCATGTAAAAAACATTTTTATTTTTTCCACGACAATCATTTATCGTCTCCGTTCTGCATGTAAAAAATTGCCGCAACAAACACAGCGCCAATGACCACCACCATGAACGCGCCAAAGCCCATCAGTATCAGCGTCACAAGTACATCCCACATATCAAAACCTTTCTATTTCGCGGTTGAGATACCACACAGCTTTCTCAAGGTCTTGCTTTTTGTTGCCCTTGTATTCGGCTCGGCTGATGTACTTCACAGCGTTGCCCATGTTGTAGTTAAACTGCTTGGCTTCAATGAAGTCAATCGTCTCAATACCACCTGTTTTGTAATGCGCAGGATGGTTCACTGGGTCGGGCTGTTCAATCATTGTGATGGCTTCGGGGTTCAAACGCTTAGCCAATTCAGCTTTCACTTCCTCGTTCAGTGCGTTGGTATCTACCCACGCATACGAATACTCTTTTGTTGGTTTTAGTTTGGGCAGTCTTGCGTCTGGTTTATCTTCTTTCATGTTTTTCCTAATCATGTACACAATTTGATATGTTGTATCAAAGCGGGCCGCAACATCTTTCAATGCCATGTCGGGGTTTGCGTTCAGGTGTCTACGAATCTTCTCTGCTCTGCTTAGTTTTTTTGCCATCATTTCTCTCCTTGGTTGTGATCACACGACGTGACTGGACACCAGCCACGACAGGTAAAGTTGGGTTTTGGATTCCACATATCGTTTTCTACGGAAGCCTGAAGTTGCCCAACATCTGATATCCAACTGCCCCACAGTTCATCTTGTGAGTCAGACAGATAAGCAGTCTTAACGAAGTCGTCAGCGAACAGAAACATTAAGCCCGCCTTGACTTTTTTTACTTCTGGAAAGTGCTTAAATATTGCAAGGGACACAATCTCAAGCTGTTTGAGTTCGGCAAACTTGCTCGATTTGCCCGTCTTGTAATCCACAGTCAGGGCGGTATCCCCCTGCAAAATGATGATGTCTGCAACGCCACGCCACCATACGTTTTTGTCAAAGAACCCGCATGGCTTCAAGTCTGCGGTCAGGCCAAGTTTGTTCTCGCACAACTTCTCTCCGGGCATATCTTTCAACGCTTTTAGAGCTAACTCGATGTGGTTATATTTTTCAGGAATAGGACGACCCTTATTTACATATTCTTCAGCTACCTTATGAATTTCATTACCAAAAGTAATAGCCTCACTCAACGGCTCCTTGATATCCTTCACCACTTTAAGGTGGTAATACTTCTTGGGGCACTGCTGGTACAACGCCAAACTACTGTACGACCACGTTATAGGTTTTGTCATTTAATTTCCTCTGTTAAAAATTCAAGCCAGTCTTTAATGTGCATAAGTTCTTTTGATTCTTCTTTCTTCATGTAGTGCGAAAATTGATACTTGCGATACCTAAACTGCTCCACAGAAGTTACGAAATCAAATTCTTTAAGTAAGTAGTACGCCCGTGCAGTTGATACTCCATAGCGGTTGGTAATCTCCGCAACAGAAGCGCCATCTTTACGCATCTTGCCAATCTCCATGACACGTTTGATGCTTCGCATGTGTGACTCTCTAGCAGTCGCCATAGTTCCTCGCCATTCCTGATTCGCAGTTAAGCGGCAAAGCTGAAGCCCAAGGGGGTGATGTACGCATACATTCTTCAATGTAAGCTCGAGCTTCGTCTGCCTCGTTCTCTGGTGCTACGCAAGCCACAGCGTCATGCACAGTCAACACAACCCTGTAGCGTTTTTCAATTTGAACGATCTGCTCACCAATGACACAACGTGCAACGGCTTGGCACAAGTTCTCAGCAACCTTGCCCCCATAGATTTTGTTTAGCCCGTTGCGTGTTTCGTAAATAAACTGGCCCGCAGAATCTTTGCGAAGTCCGGGGTAATTGAGAAACAGCCCGTTCGGTAGTTGAATTCCTGTGAACGGTGTTGTCTCCATTAAGCCAACAGCGTCCACTTGAGCGGGCATGTTGGCAGATATAAACTGAAGAATCATGTTCAAATGAGTCCACCAGTTTGCAATCCGTCTATTGATCCCGCGATACCCCTTGATGATGTATGCGCAGTCGTCAAAGGCCAAGTTCTTACCCATGTTGGCTAACTGAGCTTGAAACTTAATGGCCCCCATACCGTACCCCGCGCCAAGCACGGTAGTCTTACCAATGAACCGCTGGTCTGCGGTGATGTCTTCTTCTGGTGTGCTATATATAGAAGATGCCATGTGTTTGTACACGTCGGCCTTCTGGCGAAACAACTCCAACAGATACGTCTCGCCCGCCAACCACGCTAATACTCGGGCTTCAATTTGTGAGGAGTCGCAGTCAATAATCACATACCCACGGGGCGCAACGATGCACCGCTTGAGCTTGCCGCCCTCTGCGCCACGGCTGGGTAGATTCTGTAGGTTGATCTTGTCAGCCCCGCCCCATCGACCGGTGTGTGCGGCATAGTATTTCAAAGGAATAGGTAGACGATTGAGCGATCCACAGATATGCCCTCTGCGTGATATGTCGATGAACCGCTCTGTTCTTGTCTCTTCTAACGTAGATTTTGCACCAAGCCTTGCCGCAACAAGAGCTTGTACAACCTCATTAGGATGATCAAGCAACGCCACAAAATACTCGTCACTCTTTGCAAACGCATAAATAAACTTTTCCGGATTTGCCGGACTGGGTTTCATGGGCGGGCGCACATACTGCCCCAACAATTCAGCAAACTTGGCCGAGCTGTTCAAGACTTCTTTTGTTATCCCAGAATCAGTAAACAATTTGTCTTTGCGTTCACGAACCGCCGCCAAATGATCTTCCAATTTTTGCGTATCCAACTCCAACAACGGATCGCTGAACATCCTGATCGTGATGTCTATAAGGCGCTTCTCCCTTACTGGGAATGTCGGGTTGAGTTCGTTGTAAAGCTTATAAGTCAACTCCACATCGTTATTGCAGTACACCCCGTATTCGGCCAACTGTTGCGCACCAAAATCCTCGCGTCTCAAACCCTTGGCGTCTACAACTTCAGTGCCTTTGACACCCAATCCAAAGTGTTCAACCAGCTTGGCCAAACTACCGCCCACCTGCGTACCCAGTATGGCCCGTGCCATAGACAACGTATCAAGCCATGCTTTGGGTTTCTGGCCAAATATCCAAGTCAGAATGGCCGCATCGAAAATGGCGTTGTGGGCTAACACGAAATGGTTGTGCCAATCAAAGCCCGCCAGCCACTCAGCGGTCTCCTCTATGTCGCCCGTGAACCATTCCGCAGGCAAATCGTTCACCTTGACCGATACCCCAATAACTTGAAAGCGCGAATCACGCACATACTCCTCAGTCGTCAGCTTAGTTAAGCTGTAGTCTGTGGTGTAGTAAGTTTCAAAGTCAATGGTAATCATGAATAATCGTCAGCCTATATTTTGTTAAGCACAACTTCCATAGCAGTATTCAACGCTTGGATACGATTGAGTTTTACATTTGCTCTACAAAAAGCGCGTCTAAGCATAAACCGTTCATACCGCGTAAAACTTTGTTCTTGGGACAAACTAGAAAGAACTCTGAGGTGACTGGTCTCAAACTCACCGTCATACTTTTCAAGCAAAGCTTTTAATTGATTAGGTAACGCGAAGCGTAATATTTTTTCGGTGTATTTCATTTGCTCAACACACTTTTCAATTCGTCCATGTTGTTCTCGTTTATAACAAGAGCCACGCCCCCAGCGTTACGAATGCGTTGCAGTTCTCGATCTTGTAGAGCGGTGGTCTTCCCTTTGCCCGCTTTGCATTCAATAGCTATAAAATAACCACGCAAGCAAGCAATGATGTCGGGGATACCTGCACGGCCTAGCCCGTTAGCTGCGGGAAAAAAATAGTATGCTTCATGCGCTTTGAGTATGTCTACACATTGGTTTTTTACTTTCTTCTCGGGGGTGAGTGCCATCAGTATCTCCTGTATGGACTCTAATATAGGGGTAGCTTTAGACTTTGTCAAGTCTTTTTTATAGGTGTATCTACTATACACCGAACATACCAACACTTGGTTGATTTGTTCAGGCAAAAAAAGACCCGCACATAGGCGGGTCAAGGGGGAGGGGGGTATAGGTTAGGCTACTATCATGAAGTGTTTATCATTATACCTGTAACCTACATCACGCACAAGTTCATCATCTTGCATAAGCTGTAGCACAGCAATACGCTCTTGCCATGTTTGAGGAAGACTTGCGTACTCAAACGCCATGATTGCACCATGCTCATCCCTGAATATGTACTGCCCGTCTTTCTCGGCCATGACAACCGTCTTCTTGTCAGCGAACAGCGCTTCAAACTCAAACGCTAGTTCGTACTCGCCCATTGCTTTCTCGAACTGCTCAGAGTCAAAGGTTTCTATGATCTGCTTATTGATCGCATCCGGCACGGGCAGACCGCGAACCGTACAGTACGCCCACTTCTGTAGATACACAAGGTCTTTGACAAGTGATCTGTTATCGACGTTACGGCGTAGGTTCCGCAAGCAGTTGAGCATATGAGTATCGACTGCGTCAGTGGCTTTCGCCAAGAACTCGCTGTGATCCATGCGGATGAACGACTTCTTTACCTTGCGTGCGGCGATGTCCAGCTTCTCTGTTCTGGTTATGTTCTGCCCGCCACGGAAAGTTTGAATGCGCCACGACTTGATCTCGTACAAAGGTGCATACGAATTGCGTCTGTACCCGCTGTCAACAGATATCTGCCCAAGCATCTCACCTTCCTCTCGCACGATGATAGTGCGCGTGTAGGAAAAACCCTCCGGTGCTTCACCTGCGGGGTCGTTGTGCTTGTAGCCTATCGCCCTGCTTTGGGAGTCCTTGTTGGTCTTGAACACCCACTTCGGGTTGTTAAGCGCGAGCTTGTCCACCAATACCTTGAGGAACGGGTCGATCAGTCTATCGGCTGGTAGCATTATGTTTGCAAAGTTACTCATGTGTTCACCATTGAAATTTGTTGAGGATGTCATCTACGCTGTGCTTCAACTCAGCGCGTGCACTAGGTATCTTGCGTAAGTCTTCGGGGTCGATGCCATTGATTGCTCTCTCCAACATGCGACGAGCTTCTTCAAGCGCTGGGTCTCTCATCACATTGAGCGCTGACAATAGACCACATAACTCTAATGCATTGTTGACCAAGCTATCGCGGAAGATATTGCGTTTGCCATCTTCCTTGTCAGTCAGAGTCTCACTCATCCGTGACAGCATCTTGTGCAGTCTGTCCCACGGGTCACGCATAGCTTCGACCATCTTGTTGTTAAACATCTTGTCGTACTGCTCAGCCAAGTCTTGACGCACCCGCTCTTCGCATTGAATACGGAAGTCACCCTTCTCCGGAACAGGAAGGAAGTTAAACTCAAACTTGAAGCGACGGGGTAAGGACGCAACATCGGGGAACTCTGACGCATCAAAGTACTTACCGAGCTTGAACGCCTGGGCATTGACCAACGACGGATAAGCTGTTATGAAGTCATTGACAAGCGAATTGAAGTTAGCTTCCATAGTACCAAGCTGTTCACGATAGCTGAAAAAGTTATCCATCGGGAGTAAGCCGATACCTTTCATCCACGGTAGGGTCTGCGTGCCATTCCACGCACGACACTTGGCCGCATACTTCTCTATCTTGTTGAGATGATCACTGCCCGCCATGAGGTACTTGTACACAGAACTTGCGTCTTGGTCAGCCTCTTTGGCTGTGTTCAAGTCAGCAGTGGTTTCCTTGTCACGTTTACGCGCAGTCCATGTGCTGATGCGTAGTTCGACAAGCATAGCCATTGAGGCCAGCGAGATTGACGGGGTTTCAAAAGTTTGCATTTGTTTCTCCAATATAGGTTGATTGACATGAACATACCAACGGAATGTTGGTTTGTTCAAAGTAACTCCGTGAATACATGGATGTACTCGGAGTTCTGCTTGGTTGGGATTTCGCCCGCCCCAAGTGGCTCTTTCACAAAGCACTCGTCAAAGTGCAAGTGCAACATGATTTCTTTGAGATACTCCATAGCGTCTGCACGGGTGAGCGTAATAAACCACTTGAACTCACTACCAACACGCGCATGTCCTCGTTGACCTTGCTGTCTAGTCATCACATAAAGCGCGGTTACCCAGTTGTCACTCATAGGGCCTGTGACCCAATCCATGAACAACTTGCAGGACTCCGTATGGAAACCCGACTTAGCGCCACGCCATTGGCCTTTCCCGCCATGCGGTAAGTGCTCACGGTTACGCCCGATCTGCCATCGGTCAAAAGTTTTTGCATCTGCCGGTCTCAAGGCCCAGTCAGCCGACCACTTCTCAAACTCTTTGGCGGACATGAGACCAAGCTTTTTGTACAGAGCATCCATAGCGTCCTCCATCTCTTGGACAGGATCTTTTGGGGCGTTGTCAATCGACTGCACCAACTCCATCCAGTCAAGGAACGGTTCGCAGTCTTTCAAGTACTTCTTCTCCATACCGCGCTTCTTCCTGATCGCGTGCTCCATCGGAACGTCAATCAGTTCTACAGAATGCGGTGTGTTTTTAAACTTGAAGCTCTTTTCGCGTGGCAACAGGAACCTCTGCTCTTTGACAACCAAGCACATACGCCCTCTGTCCCAGTTGAAACCCATGTTGCGGGGTACAAAGTTCTGAATGTTCCCAACCACAAACGGCGAGTGGTAATGTGGAGAGAACACTTCGAATGTCTCGTCCGATTTCCACACTACCAACGGCTTGTCGTAGTAGAGCAGTTGAACCGTGTCGTCGTCAGGCATAGCAATGCTCGCCATGTTGTGCTTCTTGCGCTCACCCAAGGGGACAGCACCCTTCGCTTGCTTACTGCGAATAGGCGTAGTCGACTTGAATTTTTTTACCGCAGCCTCGAATGATTCAAGGCAAGGCACGTTTGCTGAGTTGTATCCGGCGTATCCGTATCCCATTACATCTTCCTTTCAATAAAGAGGGAAATTAGGTGGCGAACCACCTGTCCGTTTGTAGGCTCAAAGCCCATCAGTGCTACCAACTGTTCTCTCACGGTCTGCAAGAGATCAAAGGTTTCTTTGTTAAGGGTAATCGAGTACCCAGTTTTTGAATTACTCATCGCTTGTTTTTCTCCGCAAGAATTTTCATGTTGGTATCCAACTCCATCTGCATGATCCCTGTCATTGGTGCGATGGTTGCCGCCTTCGGGTCGGGCTCGCCTATGACGATGTTGTTTCGCCCGTCATGCCCTGACCCAAGCCATGTTGTTGCGATGCGTGACGCACCGCACAAGACCCGCGAGATATCCATAGCCTCGTTGATACCCAACAGAAATTTATGATCCCCAATAAAAAGAATCACTTGATCTTCATTCATTTTTTACTCCTTGATAACAAGTTTCTGACCATTCGGAACCTCGTAGTTGTCGTTGCCGATGATGCACCACAGAGTAGGTTGCGTGATCGCCGACCACTTCTGTCTGTTGGTGTGCATGTAGCCGTCACTCAACATGATGATCGCGTCAGGCTTCAACTGCTTCTCTACTATCAGATCAACCACGACATCTGGGTCTGTGCCACCCCCACCCTTGGGATTGGTGCGGTGCACAATGTCCTTCGTCGATCCAGTAAAGATCTCATGCGCCTGTACCTCTGCGTCCCAGTACACGATGTCGAGACGGTCGATGCCGACTGACTTGACCAAGCCATTCATCTCAGAGAGAAAGTCTGTGAGCAGTGGCCCTTTTACAGAACCGGATGTGTCCATGCCCAGCAACAGATACTTCACCCGCTTACCAAGGATGCTTGGCAGAATGATGTCTTGCCACAAGAAATTCTTGTGGGCCTTGCGCCATGAGATAGAGTCCCTGTCCTTGATGTTGTTGCGAGTAAACTTCTTCAGCACATCGCGCCAGTTGACCTTGGGGTTGAGAAGCTCTCCGATCTCACGCGGTGTGTTACCGCCCATCTTGCCCGCAAAGATACCGCCTTGGCGTATGGCCTGCTCGATCTCGCGCTCAAGTTGCTTCTTATCTTCCTCGGACATCTCTTGCGCACCGTCCCAGTCGTGGGCATCGAAGCCTTCCTTGTTACCGAACTTACCAACACTTGGTTGGTTTGTTCTTTTGCCACCCTTATCGTCCTTATCGTCCTTATCGTCCTTATCGTCACCTGAGCCACCCTCGGGAGGGTTGTCACAAGGTACATCGCCACCCTGACCGCGCCTCTTCTTGTGTTGCTTCATCAGGATGTCGAAGACCTGCTTGGTGTCCATGCCACGATAAGCGGGATCCAAAAGACCATTGAGCTCACCTGTTTTTTTAGAGCGGGGAAACGCGATGAATTCCTCATCAGGATCCATGTCTACCAACTGGATGTTGACCACATAGTCACAAGCCGCGCCCGCTATGTGGTGGTTGATATCGTTTAACGATTTCCATGTCGTCAGGTGTCGGTAACACTTGTGCATGTTCTCGTGCATGATAAGAAACGCCAACTCTTTGTCGGTCAGTGTGTCAACAAATTGTCTGCCGTAGCCTGCGTCACGCCCGTTCGTGTACGCTGTTACAGGTCGTTCGTCTATCGTTGTAGACCCGACCATAAACAAACCAGCAAAGAACGCAAACTTTTGATTTCTCATCAAGCTCACATGCACTAGTTCAATCCGCTTTTCAGCAGGTAGCTTACTTTTCATGACTACTGTACTCATTTTGGATGTCCTCCTGTTGCTTTAATTTCAAGAATCCACAACTCCAAGAGATGGGCTTCCTCGTTTAGGTCAAGCATGCGCAAGTGATGAGCAAGCTGCATGCCGGTTTGATAAACCGATTCAATGGTTTGTTCTCGGGGGGTCTTTGGTATCTCCATGATTTCCGCCTTAGTTTGGTTTGTCATCGGGAAGATCAGACAAAGCAAGAAACTGCATGTCATACACAGATGAGACTGCTTCCATGACATCGTTCTTGTCCACTTCGTGTCTGACGGACAGACCACAAAGCATGTTGACCAACACATTCCAAACCATCGCTGTGTCCAGATCAGCAGAGTCAAACACCTCAGCGACTGCCGACTGCACCGCCCGTATGACCAACTCTTCTTTACCTTTGGCCTCTCGTATGCCTTGAATAGTCATTTGGTTCTCCTGATAAATTTACCGTCCATGTCGAATTCGTAGTCTGGGAACTGCTCACTCAGTTGCTTAGACATACGAGCCATGATGTTGCCTGCTTGGATGACAAGCCCGCGAGCCTCGAGCACATAGCCCGACGACGCATTCTTGTTATACATAAGTTTGTGTACACGCACCTGCATGTTTTTGTATGTGGCTACCATACCGCGCCACGCCAGTTTTGATTCTTCCAATGTCATCATGATTTCTCTCCTGTTGTTGGTGAACATTCCAACACGTCGTTGGTTTGTTCCTCGTCTACTACCACACTGATAATGCGTAAACCATCAAAGATCTCGACGATCTCGTAGTCCGCGCCCGCTCTGTCGAGCACCTCGTAAAGTTCTGCTGGTGTCATGATTACCCCTTCAATCCGGCAAACATGTACTGGTTCTCACGCGCCCATGTAACGAACGACGGATGCCCCATGACCCATGCTTTCTTAACAGGAATCTCGAGGATCTGGTTGATAAACACGGCTTGTGTTTCTTTGGGCATGCGCTTGATGTAGCGCATCCATGTGGCGAATGTGTCACGGGTAGAGACAGCCACGGCTTTGAACGCCAAGATACATTGAGCCGCTGGGCTTGTCGGTATCGGAGTTGAGTCGGGGCTGTTCAGGATGCTGTCAGTTGTGGGTAACTGATCGGACAATGAGATGTACGCCTGCAAGTCCCGCGATGCTGACCTACCGATCGTGCCGTCGAGTGCCGCGATCAACGCATTCTCTGATATGTTGTGACGCACATTGATCCAATGCGAAGCCTTGTACGCAGTACGGGGGCAGAAGAACGCTTCTTGCGATGGATCGCTTGGCTGATAGATGTATGTATTCTCTTTCTGCCCGCCATCCAAGTACGATGCCATGCAATGCGGGTATTCTTTGACCCACGCCTGCATCTCAGGTGCAACACCGTTGTTCGCGGCCCAGACCAACCACTCGGGCGCGATTGGCTTCATGTAGTTGATCCATGTCTCACGGCTACGGGTATGAGCCTTGACATGGTCACCGACATTGTCCGAACCCAAATTGCCCGTTGTGAAGACGATGGTCTCAGGGTGCAACTCATAGTCACCCAGTCTGCGCTCATGCAGTAGCGGGTGCAAGGTGTTGCGCACATAATCATCTGTCTTTGTCCACTCGTCGATCATGATGACAAGGGGTTCGCCAGTGTGTAGACCATATCGCGCTGCCGGATAAAAGTCCAAGGTGCGAGTTTCATGGTTGGGGATCGGCATACCGGACTGACCGACATCGGTGTTGGGGCCGTCAATGTAGATGCCCTTGAAGCCGGTGCGCTTGATGATCTCTTTGTGCATGGCAGTTTTGCCAACACCGGGCTCGCCAGTCAGGTGGACTGCGTTCTCGCCTGCGTTGAGGATGAGGCCGACGGTCTCACTGAAGTTGAGCCGCCGGACAAATGAAATTTCTCTAGACATTTTGGTTTCCTTGATAAGAAAGATTTATATGAACATACCAACAGTATGTTGGTTAGTTCGATCTGGGATTTTTCTGATTCGTATCCATCAGAACCTGCGGGGCAGCTTCCGGTGTTACGAGCATGTACGGCCCCTTGCCGTAGGTTTGCACCACGCACCAAGATGCGCGATCAGCGACTGCGGCTTGTTGCCCGCAGTGTAGACAGAGTCTGTAGCCAAGGGCCCAGCGCTCTGCATGGACATCGTCCCCACAATGGGTGCATGACATCCACTCAAAGCGATCAGACGCAGAGTCGAGCTGCGCTTGATCATCATCCAATTCTGTAGAAATGGGGTACAACATTAGTATTTGAGTCCGGTGTTGGGGTCGAGCAAACCACTGAGCAAGCCGCGATCCTCTAGCTTTTGGAAGTTGAAGGACAGCTTGGCAAAGTGATCCGCCACTTCCCTGTCGGTGATTAGCCCGCTGACCCATAGTTGGGTGGTGGTACGCATGCCCTCATGCACCGCGTCTAGGTGCTGTTGCGTTACTGTGTCGTTTGTTACTTGCATGATGCACTCCAATAAAGGACTGAAAGAACCCGAACAAACCAACGGGGGTGTTGGTATGTCCGGACGGGTTTTTAGATCTGATGTAGTCGTCATCAAACACGACAGCTTGCTGTCATGTCCCATCAATGTATCTAAAGATACATTGTACCACAAATTAATCTATTTGTCAATAGCTAGTTCGTGTTTTTAGACCCTTAGTTTGCGTTATTCATCTTTTCGTTCCATTCTTGCTTTGCGTTGCTCAGTTATATGAGCAATCATCTTGTCGATACCAAATTCGATTTCCTCCCATGACGCAACGGGCGTTTCCTCCTCCGGTTCAGGCTTTGGTTCCTCGCGTAGCTTGATTGTCAGCACGGGCGGCCCATCTTCTTTCGCCATAGGAATCTCTTTCTTCTTGGGAATGGCAAAACCCTTGGCCTTGAGTAGCCCGTCGGTGTCGTAGCCCGCCAGTGATGCACTGTCCATCAGAATCTTGATATGGAACGGGTTCTTAGGGCGCATTGCGATCAGCTCTTCATCGGGCGGGGCGATCAGGTGGCGATGGGGTTCTTGCTCAGGGAGTAGTGCGTTCGGTTGGCCAGACGCAAACCGTTTGATACGATACATCTTGGCCTCCATGAAATGGTACGGGTTGACGCACCACTTCACGCCACATGTGTTGAGCAAGCGTGGGCCAGCGGGCGGGAATCGACACATGGTGAACAAGATACGCACAATTACATTGGTGTTGAACTTGCCCGCTAGGGGCGAGTTGGGGGATAGGATGGGCACAGCGCAGGCAGATTTGGGCCAGACATAGCAGAGGTTCTTGACCTCGCAGTTGTCCAAGAGATCGTCAGCGTTGTTGTACTTTGCGGTTCGAGTCATGATTTTTTCCCTTTCTGAACTTCCATACCATATACTATATATGCTTCGCGACTATATCATATGAAACGGGCGTGTCAATAGATCCAAGGGTTTATCAGGATAAAATATAGGATATATTGTGTTGTTCCTGAAATGGAGGGAGAGCAAACGGGAAAAAAGACGAGCGGGGTCAATCACACCATTCTCAACTTTTTCTATGTTTGGAGAGGGAATTCCTAGACCCGCTTTGTTCTAGGTCAATTTCTGGAACAACACATTATATTATATATTATATTATTATTATTATAGAGAGAGAACGAGGAAATTCGGGCGTTTGCCCTTTGGCGGGTGTTGCGATAAGATATAGTTACGACGAATATATGGTATATGGTGTTGTTATTTGAATCCCGAAAACTGGGGCGATCGTAGCTTTTTGAAACTATTGTGTGCGTTTCGTGGGGTTTGGCTGTGTTTTGCCTTCGATATGAATATAGTTGCGTTGATGCATTCTTTCTCGCAGTGCCCGCTTTACACTTGCCGGACGGGTCAAGCGGGCGGCGTCATAACTAAAAGTTATATTGAACAAACCAACAATGCGTTGGTATGTTCGCTTTGCCCGCAATGCAATGCGTGTTGGGGCTATCGCGTTCCTAGGGGTGACTGGTATCTAACGATACGGGCGAGGCGGGCGAGTCCACCACGCCAGCCATGCGCACCACGCCCGCTCGGGACTATCGCGTTACTACAACAATCCATTCTAGCGAATGGGACTACACCGTTACTACCACAGAACTGGCATCAAATGACTGGCATCGCAAAGCCCGCCCGACCGCAAGGCCAAGCGGGCCAAAAAAAATGGGGGCCGAAGCCCCCAAAGTTATTCAGGCGTGTATTCCAATTCCCACAGAATCAGAATAGCCATGCCAAAAAAGGCTAACACAAAAGCAACCATTTCACCTGTATCTATCAAACCCGCAACCCAACAGAAGAACGACACAAGCGCCATGATGGCCGAAAGAATACCGGTAAAACCAAGAAATGTACGCATAAAAGACCCCAAAAGAAAAGCCCCCGAGGGGGCATGAAGTTAATGAACACGCACAAGCTTTGTCAGCTTGGCATAGCGAACCCAGACCTGAGCGGGCACAGAGTCCCGAACACTCAGGTATTGACCCGAAACGGCACAGCGAAAATCCTTGCCCGCTTGCCAATCCGCTTTGACAGCGGCCGCAGATTTATAGTCCCGCCCGTAGGCGGGCACGGCATGAATGTCGCGCCCGCTCATGGGTTAGCCCAAGGCCAAAGAGGCCGCAGTCAACCGCTCAAGACCCTCGACCGAACCGGACTTGACCCACTCAGCCGCACGCTTTTTCAAGGCATCATGAATAACCTTGATATCAGCCTGTAACTGATCCTGCTCTGGTTTTTCTCTGCGCTCGATTTCCTTAGCGATGGCCGTGGCCTCACGCATAGACTTAACGTCACCCTTGGCAATCAACTCGATTTTTTGATCGAGCAATTCACCGTCTGACTTGGCCGCAAACTTAGCCGCCTCAGCCGCACGCTTAGCCGCCATGCGCTCAGCATCCGCAGTTTTTGCCTTCGGACTTTGCCACCCAAGGGCACGCAACCGGTTGATTTGTCTCTCCCATTGACGCTCAGCCGCATCAGTGGTAGGCGCGCCACAGTCGAAGTATTTCGCAATAGCCCATGACCGGACTTGCAAATACTCAGGGTAAGCAATCGGCACAAAGACCATGACCGGCTTGCCTTCTTTCAGCACCGGCGCACCGGCCATATCAAGCTTAGCCGTGCGGGCTTTGACTTGCTTGCCGTCGACCGACTCAAACTGAGTCAGCCAATCCAACAGCAAGGCATCAGCCTGATTTACGATTTCCTCACCCCGTGCGAGCATTTTCTCGCCATTGGCAGTGGACTCGAAGATTTCTTCGAGAGAGGCTTGCGCCTCGACCAGTGAACGACCAGCGACCATTTCGACCGCTGAACCAACCGCGCTTTGTACGGGCACGATAACCGTTTCTGTGGCTTTGTTTGCCATGATGTGTTTCTCCAATAAAGAATTGAGCAAGACGCTCGAACAAACCAACGACCTTCGATGATTTGTTCAGGTAGTAGGCATCACCCTTCCGCCATGATTTAATTATGACATAATGGTTAGATTTGAGGAGAAACCGCACACCGATGTAACGCCAATGTATCCGGTTGGCACAGCCCGTAATGCAAAAAAAATCGCGTCTTTTTCTCCGACTAGACCACCAAACTCGAAAAAACTTCCTCCGGCCATACCCCTTCTTAAAAACCAGAAGGAGAACTCCACGACCCCCCACCACCCCAAATTGCTATAAGGGACTCCCCGCATACATACACAGTGTTTTGCACACCCGACGAGCAAAATTTAAAACAGGGGGAGGGGGGTATAAAAATTTTGGGGTGCTGCCGGTAGCACTTCACCAGAAACACCCCCCGGGTAGGATTCCTTACCTCCTCTTGCAAACGCTAGTATGTTTCTGTTACAGTCGCGCATCCTCTTTACGGAGTGCCATCGAAAGTATGACAGTGCATATAACGCCTGACAAAACAATTCTGTTCCCGGACAGCCTAGACCCGGAAGCGGGCGCGACGCTCTTTGAAAACATGCAGATCGCGTCGAACACGGCAGAGGTTCTTAAAGGATTAGGCGCACAAGTAGAGGAAGACCTTGAAGCTCAACTCAAAGCCGATAACGTATTCAAAGACTTCTCGGAACTGGCGAAGCAACAATATGAAGAAGCCATGCTTCCTAAGCGAGGCCGTGGTCGCCCACGCAAAGATCCAAACGCCCCACCCGCTCCAAGTAAAACGCCCGCTTTGATGTACAGCTTACCTGTCGCCGAGCGAATTGGCACGATGCTCAAGGAATACAACAACCCAATTGTTGCAGATGCCGCTGAACTTAGGCTAGTAGTTACCAACAAACTACTTGATCTTGCGTCATGCGGCGACCCGCGCATCGAGATCAAGGCAACCGAAATGCTGGGTAAGATAAGCGACGTGGGCCTCTTTTCAGAGAAGACCGAGATTACGGTTACGTATAACAACGTGTCCGACATTGACAACGCAATCAAAGACAAGATCCGTAAGATGTTGATGGCGCAGGGGGTTACCGATATTGCCCCAATAGATATTGATTTAGACAGAGAGTTTGGGCCTGCCCCTGAGTTAGAAATGATTGAGGAAGTAGTTCCAGAATCAAAAGAGGAACCCGATGCGCTCTAACGTAGAGTCAAACACGCTTGATGCGGAGTTAAATACGTTGCTGGCGCAGCTGGATAAGCTGCCAGAGCATCAAAAAGTGAAGATTTTGGAAGACCTGACCCGCCGTGAGGAACTCATAGCGAAGCAAAAGGCGCAAAACACCTTCATGGGATTCGTAGAAAAAACGTGGCCTGAGTTCATTTCGGGCCGACACCACAAAATTATGGCCAGAGCCTTTGAGCGGGTGGTGAATGGCGAATGCAAACGCTTGATAATCAACATGCCACCCCGCCACACTAAGTCAGAATTTGCCTCTTACCTGCTCCCAGCTTGGTTTTTGGGTAAATTTCCCCACAAAAAAGTTATTCAAAGCTCAAATACGGCTGAATTGGCGGTTGGCTTTGGTCGAAAAGTGCGAAATCTTGTGGATTTAGACATTTATAAGGAACTTTTTCCCGGTTTAGAGCTTCGAGCGGATTCAAAAGCGGCTGGCCGGTGGAATACGAGCAAAAACGGTGACTATTTTGCAATTGGTGTGGGCGGAACGGTCACGGGAAAGGGTGCTGACCTCTTAATCATTGACGACCCCCACTCAGAACAAGAAGCCGCGCTCGCCGCGAGCAACCCGGACGTGTTTGACAAGGTCACTGAGTGGTATACGTCTGGCCCACGGCAGCGTTTGCAGCCGGGCGGGGCAATCGTGATTGTTATGACACGCTGGGCGATGCGGGATTTGACCGGTCAGGTGCTTAAAGCGGCAGCGCAGCGGGGTGGGGAGCAGTGGGAAGTCATTGAGTTTCCAGCCATCATGCCCTCGGGCAAACCGCTGTGGCCAGAGTTCTGGAATTTGGAAGAACTGGAAGCTCTTCGTGAGGAGTTGCCCAACAGCAAGTGGCAGGCGCAGTATCAGCAGAACCCTGTGGGTAACGAGTCAGCAATTGTGAAGCGCGACTGGTGGAAGTGGTGGGAGGATGAGCGCCCACCCTCATGTGAGTACATTCTCCAAACGTGGGACACGGCGTTTGAGAAGAACAACCGGGCTGACTACTCTGCTGGCACAACGTGGGGCGTGTTTAAAAACGACGAAGACCACGGTAACTCAAACATCATCTTGCTCAACACATATAAAAAGCGAGTTGAGTACCCAGAATTAAAGCGCGACGTGCTTGAGGAGTACAACGAGTACGAGCCAGATGGCATTTTGGTTGAGAAAAAAGCGTCTGGTGCGCCTTTGATCTACGACTTGCGGGCAATGGGAATCCCGGTGCAAGAATACACGCCTAGTAAGGGCCAAGACAAAATTGCTCGTTTAAACTCTGTCTCAGACATAATTGCGTCGGGCAAAGTATGGGTTCCTCGTACGCGCTGGGCAGAAGAGCTAGTAGATGAGATTGCAGAATTTCCGTCTGGCGAGCATGACGACTTGGTGGACGCGACGACTTTGGCGTTAATGCGTTTTCGTCAAGGTGGGTTCTTGCGCTTACCCAGCGATGAGCCTGAAGACATCACATATTTTAGAAGTCGCAAAAAAGAGCGGTTCTATACAGTTTAAGGACACATCATGGCAATCAGTAAAGGCTTATACGCAGCACCACAAGGACTTGAAGAACTCATCCCGCAGAGTGCGCCGGACATTGAGATTGAGATTGAAGACCCCGAGTCAGTAAATATTGACATGGGTGGTATAGAGATTGACCTAAAGCCAAAAAAAGAATCTGACAAAGACTTTGATGCTAATCTAGCTGAGTACATGGACGATAGTGATTTGGATTCCCTTGGGGAAGAGTTGGTTGAAGACTTTGGTAAAGACATCAACGACCGCAAAGATTGGATCAGAACTTATGTTGATGGCCTAAAACTGTTGGGCTTGCAGTACGAAGAAAGAACAGAGCCTTGGCAAGGTGCGTGCGGTGTATTTCACCCCATGCTCACAGAGTCAGTGGTGCGGTTTCAATCAGAAGCGATGATGGAGACGTTTCCAGCGATGGGGCCTGTCAAGACGCAAATTGTAGGAGCCGTTGATCTACTGCGTGAAGAAGCCGCTGCTCGCGTGCGCGAGGACATGAACTATCAACTGACTGAAGTGATGGTCGAGTACCGCCCAGAGCACGAGAAGATGTTGTGGTCACTACCACTTGCAGGTTCAGCGTTCAAGAAGGTCTACTACGACCCAAGTAAGGGCAGACAAGTAGCGGTGTTTATACCAGCCGAAGACATCGTCGTGCCGTATGGTGCGAGTAACTTAGAGTCAGCAGAACGGGTTACGCACGTAATGCGTAAGACCGAGAACGAGATCAAGAAGCTGCAAGAGGCGGGGTTCTACAGCGATGTGGACTTGGGCGAGCCAACGCATGAGCTAGATGATATTGAGAAACAAAAAGCTGAAGAGCAAGGCATGTCAGCTTTGAATGATGATCGCTTTCGCATACTTGAGATGCACGTTGACTTGGACTTAGCAGGGTATGAGCACAAAGACAAAAAGAATAGGCCCACAGGTATTGCGCTGCCATACGTAGTTACAATCGAGAAAGGCACACGCAATGTCTTGGCTATCAGGAGAAATTGGTATGAAGATGACGAACTCCACACAAAACGACAGCACTTTGTCCACTACCAGTACATCCCCGGATTTGGGTTTTATGGCTACGGTCTCATCCATCTTATCGGGGGCTACGCCAAGTCCGCCACCATGCTCATTCGACAGTTGGTGGATGCGGGCACTCTATCGAACCTCCCCGGTGGCCTCAAGTCCAGAGGACTGCGCATCAAAGGCGACGATACCCCCATCCAGCCCGGAGAGTTTAGAGACGTAGACGTACCAAGCGGCTCAATCAGGGACAACATCTTGCCCCTGCCGTACAAGGAGCCAAGTCAGGTTCTGTTTGCGTTGTTCCAAAACATTGTGACTGAGGGCCGAGCGTTTGCGTCGTCAGGCGACATGAACGTGTCTGACATGAGTACCAACGCTCCTGTGGGCACGACATTGGCACTGCTTGAGCGGACATTAAAAGTGATGACGGCTGTTCAAGCCCGACTGCACTACACGATGAAACAAGAGTTCCGTTTACTCAAGAGCATCATTGCTGACTACACCCCCGAGGAGTACGACTATGAGCCTGAAGACGCAGGGCGTAAGGCCAAGAAATCGGACTACGACAGCACAGATGTTATTCCTGTTAGTGATCCAAACGCAGCAACGATGGCACAGAAGATTGTGCAGTATCAAGCTGTTCTTCAGTTGGCTCAGTCTGCACCACAACTCTATAACTTACCTATGCTGCATCGTCAGATGATTGAGGTGCTGGGTATCAAGAATGCCAACAAACTTGTGCCGGTGGAAGATGATCAAGTGCCAACTGATCCAGTGCAGGAGAACCAAAACCTCCTCATCATGAAGCCGGTCAAGGCGTTTATTGAGCAAAATCATGAAGCTCACATTCAAGCGCACATGGCGGCAATTCAAAATCCCAAGATCGTGCAGTTAATGCAGATGAACCCACAAGCTCAAGCGATTATGGCAGCAGCCATGGCGCACATCAACGAGCACATTGCGTTTGAGTATCGCAAGCAAGTGGAGATGGCTATTGGTACGCCGTTGCCAAACGAAGAACAGAACAAACAAGTTTCTCCAGAGTTGGCCGATCAGATTGCCATGATGACTGCACAAGCGTCCCAGCAGTTGACTCAACAAGCACAACAACAGGCTCAACAGCAAGCGGCTCAACAACAGATGCAAGACCCAATCGTGCAAATGCAGATGCAAGAGTTGCAGATCAAGCAAGGCGAATTACAACTAAAGCAACAAAAACAACAGATCGATGCTGCCGCAAAAGCCGATCAGATACGCATAGAAGAGTCTCGAATCGAGGCGCAGAAAGAAATTGCGGCTATGCAGGTTGCAGCAAATGCCGCAGGCAAACGGGATCAGCTTGCCAGACAACAAGAAACTGAAGGCACGCGCATGGGCATTGAGGTAGCAAAACACAGAGCACAGATAGCCGTGCAGCAAGCGCAGCGGGCAGCGCAAAGACCGCCTAGCAAGAAAGGTTGAATATGGACAACAGCCAGATACTGAACTATTTGGTTCGAGAAATAAACAAACAACGCGATGAAAACGCCATGTTTCTCGCTGCGGGAAGAGCCATTAATTTTGACGAATATCGTCATGTCTGCGGGATTATTCGAGGTCTAACTTTCGCAGAAACCCTTGTCAAAGACCTTGCGCAAAAAATGGAGTTAGCCGATGACTGAATTTGATGTCGCTGCCGTCGATCTATCTGGCATTCTAAATAAGAGTGTGGAAGAAAAAGCCAAGCAGTTGCCTGATCCAAAGACGTTTCACCTTCTGTGCGTTGTTCCAGAAGCAATAGAGGAGTATGCAGACAGTGAGATTGGCATTGTGAAATCAAGCCAGTCCATGCACTATGAAGAAGTGCTGACTCCAGTGCTGTTTGTCATCAAGCTTGGGCCTGATGCGTACAAAGACACCGCTCGGTTCCCCAGTGGGCCGTCGTGCAAGGAGGGTGACTTTGTCATCGTCCGACCCAATTCAGGCACTCGCCTGAAGATTCATGGCCGTGAGTTTCGCATCATCAACGATGACAGCGTGGAAGCGGTTGTGCAAGATCCGCGTGGCATTAGCCGCGCTGCATAAGGAGTAATAAATGTCTACAAAATTTGACGACACGTACGAGTTTCCAGATGAAGAAGGCAAGAAAATTGCCGAAGACAAAATTGAGATTGAAATCGAGGACGATACTCCTCCCGAAGACCGTGGGCGCAAGCCCATGAAAGAACCGATAGAAGATCCAACTGAAGAAGAGTTGGCTTCTTACGATGAAAAAGTTCAAGCTCGAATTAAGAAATTTACCCGTGGTTATCACGATGAACGCCGTGCAAAGGAGCAGGCTTTGCGGGAACGCGAAGCAACCGAAGCCTATGCAAGGCAAATCATTGAGGAAAACAAAAAGCTTCAACAACAGCTTTCTAGCGGAAGTAAAGTATTAATTGAACAGTCACAATCAGGCGCACAACTTGAACTTGATGCAGCTAAGAAAAAGTACAAGGAAGCCTATGAACAGGCTGACGTAGACGCACTTACAGAAGCCCAAACAGAAATTGCTAAAGCCACGTTGCGTTTAGACAAAGCCTCTGGCATGAAACCTATCGAGGTAGAAGAGAAAGAATACACGCCCGCGCAGCCAGAACAGCCAAAAGTTAGTCCGCGTACCCAACGATGGCTAGACCGCAACAGTGACTGGTGGGGTCAGGACGACGAAATGACTATGGCTGCAATGGGCATTGACAGGAAGTTACAGAAAGAGTATGGTGCGGACTATGTAGGTACTGAAGAGTACTTCAAAACCATCGATAAAACGATGCGCAAACGATTTCCTGAGCACTTTGAGAGTGATCAGAGCTACGAGGAAGACGAACCGCCTCCTAAGAAAAGAACGTCAGAACCGGTTGACGAGGATGATGAAGATGATCCGCCGCGCCGTGCAACAAGAATTACTTCGCCTGTAGCTCCAGCTACACGGAGTACACCACCTAGTCGCATTCGACTTAAAGCATCAGAAGCCGCGCAAGCGCGTCGCCTTGGGGTGCCTATTGAAGAATACGCAAAACAGGTTGCTTTACTTAGAAAAGGTGCTTAATCATGGAAAACGTAGAAACAAGAAAACCGCAGAATCGTTTAGATCGTGCATTAGACAGCCGGGCGCAAGCCCACAGACCTACCCATTGGCAGGCTCCTGAAGCGCTACCCATGCCTGACGAACGCTCCGGTTGGAAACATCGTTACATCAGGTTAAGTGTGTTGGGTCAATCAGATGCCAGCAACATCTCTTCTAAGTTACGTGAAGGATACGAACCCGTAAAAGCGGAAGAATATCCTGAACTCATGATGCACGCTGCCACCGAAGGCCGCTTTAAAGGCGGTATTGAGATTGGCGGGCTGTTGCTCTGTCGTATTCCTGCTGAGTTTATGGATCAACGCGCAAAAAGCTTTGAAGACAAAAACAAAATGCAAATGGATTCGGTAGACAACAATTTTCTTCGTGAAAGAGATGCTCGATCTAATATGGCGTTATTTGCTGATAAAAAGTCGAAAGTTTCTTTCGGTTCTGGTTCTTAATTTTCAAGGAGTCTTAAATGGCTTATCCCACCGTAGATAAACCGTACGGACTAAAACCAGTCAATTTGATTGGCGGTCAAGTCTTTGCGGGCGCAACCCGACTGATGGAAATTGCAGATGGTTATGCCACCAGCA